>ERZ1673753.86-NODE-86-length-126452-cov-21.001867_pt1 | contig 126452 bp, 122 predicted proteins | sample MGYA00580201_ERZ1673753 | MGnify/ENA primary metagenome ERZ1673753 (study PRJEB41218, sample SAMN15661747) | gut metagenome | host: Homo sapiens | place: Canada: London | collected 2015-08-20/2019-03-30 | study: EMG produced TPA metagenomics assembly of... | reverse complement strand
TGGTTATTCTACCATAGAACGGACGTATTCGCCACCTTTGTCAACAGGTCCATATGTGTACACACTCTGACGATTTTGGAGGGCTTTTCTATGAAACGTACTATCGCATTGTGGCTACTATATTCTGGGTGGGGATGAGCTTTACACGCATGATGCAGCATCTTTCCTCCATCCTGCCGGGTGCGTCTGTACAGCAGCTTACGAAGATATTGAAAGGATAAAACACCATGAGCAAGAAACTTGTAGCGTATTTTTCTGCGTCCGGCGTGACCGCGAAGGTTGCCGAGACGCTGGCAGAGGCAATCGGCGCGGACATCTTTGAGATTGAGCCGAAGGTGCCTTACACGGAAGCTGATCTGAACTGGATGGACAAGAAAGCCCGCAGCACGATTGAGATGAACGATCCTGCTTCCCGTCCAGAGATTGCCATAAAGCGGGACAACATGAAGGACTACGACACAATTTTTGTGGGCTTCCCGATCTGGTGGTATGTCGCGCCGACGATTATCAATACGTTCCTTGAGAGCTATGACCTGACCGGCAAGACGATCATCCCGTTTGCAACCTCCGGAGGAAGCGGCGTTGGCAAGACGAACGAACGCCTTGCGCCGAGCTGCAAAGGTGCAAAGCTGATGGACGGCAAGGTTTTTAAGGGCAGCGTCGGGCATCAGGAGCTTGCGACGTGGGTTGAAGGACTTGGACTTTAAGGGACAGACAAATCGGAATTTAGAGGTATGAATATATGGCAAGTGAGTATTACAGACCCTGCAAAGAATTAGATATTTGCAATGAGCTGATTGAAAAATACTGGGAATCAAAACAATATGACAAATGCTTTGAAGGTCATTTGGTATTGGCGGAGCAGGGCTATCCCCTTGCTGAATGTCAAATAGGCTATTTCTATTATGAGGGACTTGGTGTTGAAAAGGACTTGGAAAAAGCACTATATTGGACTCGCCGTGCCGCTGAGCACGGTGATAGAGATGGCCAATGCAATTTGGCATGGTTTTATGAAGATGCGATCGGAGTGGAGCGAGACATCGAACAGGCTAAGCATTGGTATCGACTTGCGGCACTGCAAGGCCATGATTTGGCAATCGAGAAGTGCAAAGAAATTGGAGTCACATTGTAATTACACATCGCAGCATAATGAGCAGATTGTCAAAAAACTTGAATTTACTGAGGAGAAAACAGAGATGATTGACGAGTTACAGTTATACATTCCTCGTTCAAATGATGGATGGTTCTATGTGAAAATGATGTCTGATCCGGAAACGATGGCTTATAACGCGCCTTGGTTTCCGCCTGATGGATGTGTTCCTGACCCGGATTCAGGGTGGGTGGAGTTGCAGAAATCTTGGATTGGGAAAGCACCGGAGAGATTCTATGCTTTTCTACAAAGAAAGACCGATGGGGCCTTTGTCGGAGACGTGAATTATCATCATAATCCGAAACAGAGTTGGTGCGATATGGGAATCGTGATTTTCGCGCCGGAGAGAGGAAAAGGGTATGGCAAACAAGGACTTCGCCTATTGTTGGATCGTGCGTTTAAGGTGGACGGAGTATCCTGTTTGCACAACGATTTTGAGGATGCCCGCATTGCTGCATATCGTATCCACAAAGCGGTTGGTTTTCGGGAAACCGGAACACTTGACCGAATCATTCATTTAGAATTGACCCGGGAAGATTATTTGAAAGGCATTTCTGTCTGCTGCGACAAATGAGGACTTTATCGGGATAAATTCCAGTTTAACGAACAGGAGATGATGATCGCATGAAAATTCTATATGAACTATCTTGGCTATGGGAAACGCTGGGCATTGCGCTTGTTGCTGCGGCTGTCTGCATGGCTTGCGCCGCGCTGATTGGCAAGGCAGCGAAGAAGAAACTCGGCAAAAAGTTGTTGGCAGTCATAGGGGCTGCTGCATTTGTGGGCGCGATTCTGGCGGTCATTCTGATCGCCCGGACACCGATGCCGCTTTGACAGAATAGGAGAAAGTGATAATGGTTGTTCTTACCGAGCAGATAGAGATTCCGGCTTCCTATGAAAAATTAAAGGCATGGACTGCTAACTTTGAGGAAGAGTTTGTGAAATGGAGTCCCTACCACATCGAATGCAATCTCTATAACGGAAACTATAACGCAGGAAGCAAGATCCGCTTCCGCGAGATCGTCATGGGGCTGGACTACGATGTGACCGGCACAATTACGGAATGCGAACAGGATGAAAACCACTTCCGCATTGTATTCCGGAGCGACAAGAAAACGGCGTTCATCACCTTTGAAGGGAAAAGAACCAAAACAGGATGCCATTTCTCTCACACCGAGGCTTTCGGCATGACCACGCCGGTAATTGGGGCGATCATGAACTTCCTGATCTTCAAGGTGTTTTTCAGGAAAAAGGCAAACTGGCAGCTTATCCGGGATGATATGATTCTGGATAACAGGTATTTATATGACATTCTGACCGAAGGAAAATACCCGGAAAGAATCCCGCTGGACAAACTGCTGACCGGCGCGAAGTAACCGAATGGGAGGGCTTGATCATGCCGCTTCAAATTGTCAATCAGAATTTAATTACCGCCTACCGGCTTTACCGTGATCTCGATCTCCTCAATATTTTGAGACTGGACAAGGTTATCATATTCGTTTCCGGCTTCATCCGTGTCAAAAACATATTTCAGCTCCGTATTGGGCGCATAGCTCTGAGCGGTGACGACATATTGCTTCAGATCATCATCCGTTTCGGATGCTGTTCATTTGTCTGACCCATTCCATTTGGTCGCTGGCTTTCAGTTTTTCCGTAATTCCCTCTGCTTCTGCCGTTTGTTTTGCAAGCCGAAGAAAAAGTTCCTCTGCCTGCCGGTCAATGTCCGCAAGATAGGCATTCAATTCACCGCTGGTCAGCAGGTTGGCATACCGCACACGATGATGCTCCTTGAGATAGCGGAGGTGCCGTTGTCCCCATACCCTGATTGGCTGATCTTCCTCCGGCTCATCCTCCCCGGCGATAAGGTAGTAGTCCCCGACAAGCTCATAGTGCAAGCCTGTCCTTTCGCCTGTGATGAATTTTTTCATTGTTCCGTCCTCCTAATGATTTTCTGCAATTATTGTAGCAGGAGAGCGGTCAGGAATCGAATGTGCAAATAAAAGAAAAACCCGGAGGATAAAAAATCCTCCGGGGATAAACATCAGTAGGAAATATCCTTGATAAAAATGAAAAATCCGAACGCATTCCCGATGGGGAATAAGTTCGGATTTTTCATATGTGTCTATGGGGTACGAAAAAGATGGATTTTCGTTTTTGATAGATGGATTCGAACTCTCGGATTTTATGACCACACATTACATAGCTATGCTCCCTCTATGCTTCACTATAGTTCAGTCCGGTATAATATTTTTCCGAATAGGAACAGTCAATGCTATTTCAGCAAAAGTATCCAAGAATTTTTACTCTTTTTCCTTAACGTATCTCTTGTCTGAAAGGGAGAAATAGCTCCAACAACATTTGATAAGTAAGGGATTTGGCCAATTAGAACCTCAGTTATGCAACTAAAAAGTTTTGTTTTGCGCGTTTCCCATTTGTAATACTTATCTAATTCTTTTTGCGCAATACTAATATCCTTTTTAATTCTCGTTGCCATATCAATATCGCCCTGTTTAATTGCTTTGCACCATTCAAAAAAAACATTCCTGAAAGATACTATTTCTGGTCTGCTACGTAGTATTATCGCTTCAGAAAGTGTTGACGGTATCGGTAAGTGATACAATTCTGGGCTAAGATCTATATTCATAATCTGCGATACATCTTCTGCAGTAATATCAACGGGGCTCCGCACACCTTGATACGTAGGTAGAATAGAACCATCAAAGTAAATTGATTCTGATTCCATGGAATCATAGATACCGTACATTATGCTTTCTTTCATAATTCCCATGGACTCTTTTGCGTGATTATTATCTCTAACAGAGGCCCAGAGTTCGCAGTCGTTTAGCCATTTATTATAATACTTCGTCAACTCACTCTCGTCAAAAAAATAATGTTCATGCATATGGTCTTGTTTCTTTATCGCCCGAATAATTTTCTCCTTGTTTGCAATCATTATTTCCTCGGCAGCATCTTTTGCCTGTGCTAATTTGTGGTTATTATGGTACAGGGACGCGTCTAAGTCTTGAAATAATAAAGCTATCTGATCCATATTAGCAAGCCGAGATTCAACCATGTGCGCATGCTCGTCAACTACTCCCAAATCAATCAGCTTGTCCATATTAAACATGGATAGATGAGATGCATCTATTCTATCAAAAAGCACTAATGCAAATAAAAGAAACTTTCTATTATCAACACGGGTATGCCTTGATGTATATGTTAATTCGTTTTCAGAAAAGTCTTTGTCATACCCGCTTATTATCCCCTCTTTTATCATCAATGCTTCCCAGCTATTCAGAGCCGAGTATCCAAGCCGTAATGTTGTATGGTTTCTCACGTTTATACAGGTCCTTTCTCAGATTTTAAAAATAATCAATTGAAACCTATATCAATTGATTTTAATTATTCATTTTTCTCATTCTGCAATTTCGTCCTTGAAACTGTGAAATACTTCAGCACTTCATACCTGAACTCTGTATCATTCCACATTTCAAAGTCGCAGGCGATAAAGGGGTGTGCCATTGTCCCGCCACCTTTGCCCTGTTTTGAGGTAATGCCAATCGCATTCGTCAGATCAATCCATTTCTTTGGTGTCAGCGTAAACTGCGGAGTTTTGGCATCAACCACAAGTTTTTGAAATGATACTTCATTGAATTTCGGATTATTGTTTCGCTCCCACGCAGCCAAGAACTCAACTGTGTTGCGACTACGCAGCCAGCTTTGGATTAAGTAGCTCGGATTTTCAGCATCAAATCTGCGTGCAATTTCAGTCAAGGAAATATAATCATCGGACGGATGCAGATATTTGGCTACTGTTTCTTCGAGGTAGGCGTTCATTTTAGTTTCATAGATTGGCGCCTCGTCCTTTAAAATCGACTTGAAGATCACGTCCAAATATCGCTCCCAATCCGCTGCTCTGATGGGAGACAGTTTATTCACACGAACTAAAAACTTCTCTCTGGTTAGAGCATACGCCCACTCCAGTTCTTCTTTGGTCGCTCTTGGCATCTGTATTCACCACTTTTGCTTGATTGGGGTTCCGGCAGTTTTCACCTTTCAAGAAGTACACGTTGCAGTATTCTTCGAATGTGATGATACCTTTTGTGTACTTTCCGTTGTTCAGAAGCTTATTCAGAACATCTCTGCTCCAATGCGCATTCCCAGAGGGGGAAGAGATTCCGTGGTCGAATAAATAACCCTGAATAGCTTCTAAGCTGTTTCCGGCACTGTAGAGTCCGAATATAGTTTTGACGACTTCCGCTTCCTCTGGCACAATTTCAACAAGCCCCTGCTTGTCTCTCTTGTAACCATAGCAGATTCTTCCGAAAAGTCTCGAGTCGAATAACGACAATTTCATAATTTTGGTTCCTTTCTAATTATACTGATTTCGGCGTGAGTTTTCAATACAAAACACAAATATTAGTGGATTTAATGAAAATTCAAAACCTTTATATTAGTGCTTTATATTGTCGGCTGATTGTTTGGGGCTTGTTTTGATATGAAAATGGAGCGGATTTCCTTGAAAATCCGCTCCAAATCAGCATTTATTCACTTATTTGTGGGATAAAAAGAGACAAACAGGCTTGTTTCAGCTTGTTTGTCTCTTTTGTCAATGGGGTACGAAAAAGATGGACTTGCGTTTTTGGTAGATGGATTTGAACCCTCGTAGAAATGTAAAAGGGTAACTGCGATAGCGAGCCGTTGTGATTGCGTTTACAACCGGACAAGCGAGTCGAGTGAAACCTTTTACGGAAAGGAGGGATCCTAAAAGATCAGCTTTGCCAACCGGCCTTAAATACGAATTTATCAAATATGGAAGCGTAGGGCAAAAAAGATGTTATAGTGAATCCATCTTGTTCTTTATTTAATACTGGCAAGAATGGATATTGCAGTCCTCTTTTCTTCTTCCCATTCTTTTGAAAAAGGAGGATATTTCTCTAAAACATCGCCAAATTTGGCTTCTAACATCTGAAGCGCACACATCATTTCCTTTAAATAATTTCTGTACTTCATGTAACAATATTTTCTGCATCTGTGAATCGTCTTTCCAAAGTTGGGGATATTACATATCTTATCTTTATAAAAGCCTAGGGCATCTAATGCGACAATTATTCGCAACCAACTATTATTATATTGTTCTTCTATACTTGTTAACACTGAAATGGAATCCATAATTGTTAAGTTTGTGATAGCAATGATATATGACTCCACCATAAACTCATAATAATAATCCCCACCAGCGTTCATCACATAATCAAACAACAAATCCAGTGCATATACGTCACAGGCAAGTTCTTCATCTGGCACTTTAAAAATCTTGGCAAAATCTGGGGATTCCAGTTCTAACGAATCAGAAACAACAGAAACCGCACTCGAATAAACTGAGAAGGCATGAGGGTCCTGCCTAGCTTTGATATGTGCCAACTCATGATAGACATAAAAATTCATGACAAATGAGTGCGCAATTTCCGCTCGGTGGGATTTCAGCAAAAACCAGTTGAGGTCAAATTCTCCGGTATCACCGCTGTAATCTTCCGAAGTAATTACGTTTTCCTCTAGTTGCGCAAGATACTGTAATGCTCTTGTTGAATTCGCCGCTAACATACACTTTTCAGACAAAAGAATCGCTGCAATATTGTACAAACGTTTTTTGGGCGTTTTTATTATTTGGTCCATTATCATTGAAAAGATAGGCTGTTTGAAATCGTTCTGCCCGTACATGTAGAAAAGGAGATTCATTGCCCCCAATAATTGAATATGATGTTCATCAAAGACAAGGTATTGAACTTCAGGACAGTTTGATACTCTACATGCGCATGTATGCTTATTAATTGATGAGCAGAATACTGGCTCAATATTTGCATTTTCCAACTTAAAGCCAGAAACGCCACTTTTAAGACGCAATTGGATGTTTGTTACGAATGTATCCGATACCGCCCCAATCAGAACACGATCTCCAAGTAATACATTTTGGATTGAGTTGGTCATTAATTATTCTCCATATTTATAAGATCGTTCAATTTGGCCAGGAAGGCGGTTACGGCCTTTCCTTTCCCTTCAACTACAAGTGCGTTGTTTTGTAAAGCTTTTTTTGCTTCTTTAAGAAGGTCTGGATTATTTTTAATAATATTAAGAAGATCATCAACCGAGTTGTTGATCTTAATTCCACCTAGTTTCACTATAATTTCTTGCCGAGAAAAAAACTCAATAAGCATGGGAATTTGAATTAATGCAACGATAAACTGACCAACGCTAATAATTAGGGTTGCAATTTCAACCCCTGCGCTAGAATGTGTTTCTAAACCATTAATACTATATGGTCTGAGATGATGAATTAATGAATCCATATCATGGGTACTATTCTCGATATCAATATACAGTTGATTAGTCATTATAATGTTCTCCAACTATCTTAATATTGGGGCCTTGTATTCGTACTCTCAAAGTTTTTTCCTAAGAAATGCGGCTTCCGTCTATCCTAATGCCAATCGCATTCGTCATATCGATCCATTTTTGGGCGTCAGAGTAAACTGCGGAGTTTTTGCATCAACTACAAGTGAAGTCAATTCCCATGCGGTTCGAATTGCAAAAGACGTTTAAATCTACCATTTTATGAATCGAGTGTACTCAATAACATTTTGTGTGCCAAAAACACGATTCAGATAATTCCTAAATTGATCGCTAATTGGAACTGTTATTAGAATTGCCAGTCTTTTTCGTGGTCTTGAGCAGCAAACATAAAAGAGGTTTCGATTCCGAATATACGCTTTTAAATCGTTCCCGGCAAGTTGGCTTTCTTCTTTCCATAGAATATCTTCAAATTTGTAGAGGTTCCAACCACGCCCCATTACAAGCAAAACATTGTCATACTCTTCACCTTTAACTCCATGATCTGTCGAGTACATGCCGTCAACCTTGAAAAAATTGATAGCACGAACAACCTCCTCATATTGAATAGCGTAAAACCTTGCGAGAGTCGTTTTGTGATATTCTTGGGGTTCTTCTGCCTCATATAGCTTTTTTAGTCTCTCAATCTCCGGCTGGATAGGGATCAATCGGCTGTCATATGCTGCCTTTAGAACATCGTAGATTGTTCCTTGTCTTGCAATTTCCAAGCCTCTTTTTACAGCTTGCCACTGCTTCTTCTGCTTTTTAGTCTCGATAGGTCGTCTTCCAGCACCCAATGCATCAAACATCAGCTTAGTATCATTAAGCACCAATGCATTGTACAAAGGTTCAATCCTATCTCTGAAGAAAACAAAGTGTATATCGTCCTGCTCTCTGAAATGGTCGCCAAGAGCATCAAATAAATTGGGATAGTTTTGGTGCCGAGCCAACATTCTATGGGTAATCATCAAAACCTTATTGTCTGACCCCCAACCTCTTTTCTTCAGTTTTTCTTGAACAGCATTGATGTAGCTGGAAAGAACCTGATCCGGTAAATCATCTTTATAGTTTCTCTCTGTACTTCTCTGTCCGATGAACTCATTTGTGGTTATGACTATTATCTCTCCATCATTCTCATCCAGTGCTGATATCTGAGGGAGATTCGGACGGATTTGATTCAAAGCGTCAACGATAACTGCTTGTGATCTAAAATTCGATCCTTTTTTATTTCTATTATGTTTTCACTTTGAATTGATCCACAAGCACCGTTTGATGCATAGATTGTTTGCCATGAATCGCCAAAGAATCCAAACTGGGGACCCTTTCCTAAGTCAATAAAATAGGTCAAGAACTTGTCAGTAATAATCTTAAACGTATCCTGATATTCGTCAATAAGAATCAACGGGTATTTGTCCGACAGTAGCATTCGAAACTTTTCTTTGTCAAGGAACCATGCAAAGATCTTGATAATGTCATCATGAAACAAGTGAAGTGTTCCATCTTCTTCTAAATAACGAATGCCAAGGTCATAGACAACTCGCTTTACTTCTTCAACTGTATGATCAGATGGGATGAAGTCCAGCTCCTTTGCTGCGACAACCAGGGAAGATCGGAAATTCTGTATATTCTCCCATGCAAAACTGTGTATTGTTGATGGAATGATGAAGCTGTCTGAAAAAATACGGGAAGCGATTACTTCTACCGCAGCATTTGTGTAAGTCAGGCAGGCAACATGTTTGCCATTTCGCTTGTATTCCTTTGCTTTATGCTTATCAATCCACTCAACAACGCCATGTAATGAATATGTCTTCCCCGATCCAGCACCAGCTTCAACTTTGAAAGATTTGCCAGATTGCAGGACTGCAATGATTTCTTCATCGATTTTATCCGCAAGCTCTTTAGCTTTTTCATAGTTTGTTTTTTCTGACATAGTCATCACGCCTTTCTATCTTCATGGATTAATCGCTTGTGTTGACGGACAGGCGCTTCTTTTTCTGGCATCTTGGCTTGATCGTTGAGCCAGATGAGGCCATCTCTGATATATGTGGGTATATGGAAATCCTCATATTTGGGATCTGTCAATAACTTAATTGCAAAATCAGTTTTGCTTTCTCCAGATTCACTTTCCTCAAACAAAGGTATTTCGGTCGCATCCTCTGCGATTCCAAACAACGCTCTATTCACATTTTGAATGGATTCCTCTAGACTTCTCGGGTATGCTCCATTTTCCTCCTTTTGAAATTCAAGGTGACGGAGTGCATTTGTTCTTTTCAATGAGTCGGTGGATAGCTCAATTACTTTCTCGATTGGAATGGGTTTCGACACGGCAATTCCATAAACATCGTGACACCACCTGTTGATCGCACCGTTTGAAGAATGTAACGCTTCCGAGCGTTGGCACTTCTTATTTCGTTCGCGGACAAAGTCAACATCCGTAAAAATCAAAGTCGGGATTTCAAGGAAATCCAGGAAATCATAAAATCTATGGGCATAAGCACCGCCGACTTCAACAAGGGAATAGTATTGCGACTGGAGGGGAGGTGTCGTATTATCGAACGCCCCCGATTCAGCGCATTTCAGTATCATTTGGGGGATAAGTAATCTTTCGGTAGCACCTTCTACAAGAATAGCTTTATCACAAAAGTACAGGTCACAATAGCTGAGTTTCAAATACTTCTGAAGAAATGCAAGATTCTCTTTCTGCTCGTCTGTCTGACCTTCTTGGTAGAAGTGCTGCAAATCTTTGCAGTTTACCCCGTTCGTTGTTCTTCGCATATACCTTACTTGCTTAAAGTCAACAGTATTCGCTACGTGAGAAGAATGAGAAGAAAGAATAGTCTGCAAATGTCTTCCAGCACCGATGGACTCTTTGAGGAACTTACTCACAAAACCTACAAATGTTGATTGCAGTTGGGGATGCATATGAGCTTCAGGCTCTTCAATAAGTAGCAAAGGTATCGTCGTTGCGTTTGCAACAACAGCCCTGGAAAACTCGGTAAGAATCAAGGAAATCTTAATTAAATTCTTATAGCCCAATCCATTATGCGTACTTGGCAAGCTTTCACCCCCGTCGGAGGAGGTGTACATTAGGTCCGTATTGCTCATTATTTGATTCTTCAGTGAGATGTTAGAACTTGCCTTCAACTTCAAATCTTCTGCTGAAGGATATCCGAAATGGATCATTCCGGCAATAATTTGATTCATGAGCGCATCAATTCTTTCCTGCGCTGAAAAGCCGACATCATCAACATATCGATTGAGTTCACTAATGATTGGACTAAAGGCCGACTCCAGTTCCTGTTCCTCGGGATTAAACACTTGATTCATCATACCAGCAAGAGGATGATCGTTTTTGTTCTCCGACTCATCGAGATTTCTTTCTGCTTCGATAGTTCGGTAAGTGAACAGTTTTCGTAACAAGCTTGAAGGGTTCTCCTGGCAATCTTCAACATTGCTCGGATTGACAGCCAAAACTTTAAGGTAAAAGAATTTGTCAAAAGAGTCTTTTACTACCGCAGCAGTTAATGCTCTGTCAAAACCCTCTTGCCCTTCATCACCCGGATTATCCTTTTGGCGAGCCTGCAGCAACTGATCATAACGGCCTTTGCAGGAGGAGAACATTTCATCTGCTTTCAATTCATCAAAGGTATAAATTGCATCAATCCGGGCGCTGGTATTATTGTCATCTATGTCAATGATGAACGGGCTTAAGCTTCCAAGTGGCTGATCATCATCTTCCTCCGAGTAGTCGATATAAAAGGAAATGCTTGTTTCCGCAATCTGTTGTTTTACTTCCGATTGATCTATTTCTCCGGCCCAGTATTTTTCTATTACATCATAGAGACGAGATCTGCATTCGAGGGGATAATCATCTATTGAAAGCGTTTTCTCTTCATTGAGTACTTTCCTGATGAGATTAATTACGGATGTTTTGCCTGTATTGTTTTTTCCCACAATCAAAGTAAGAACACGATCGAGAAAAATGTCTATATTCGTGAGTAATCTGTAGTTTTCAATATGGATCTTCTGTAAGTACATTTTTTCCGCTCCCTTATGTCTCTTCCGTACACATAGTCTTGTTGGCTAAGCGATGACCTTGGATCTTGTTATGCTTCATTATTCTCTTACTCGAGGCTGGTTGGAAATCCGATTTTAAACCCTGACAGCTTTAGAGCAGGTTAACTGCACGAGTCCAGCAATCAGAAAAGATCCAATATACCAATATAATTATACCATAAGCTGGGGAATAGTTCAATGAGAGAGGGAAAAAGAAATATGGCATATTTCAATATTGGTAGCAGGGCAAAAGAATATGGTTTTTAGATTTAAGTTATCAAGGCTTATTTAGTGCATACCGCCCCGCCTTATGGCTACTGTCATAAGGCGGGGCGGTATGTGTGAAAGGAGGGTATGAAGCAATCACATGAGTTGTGTTACTTCGAGACCGCCGACGAAGACCACCTTGATCTTCTCTTTGGATTCGACGATTACGCTCTCGAGGACCTGCCTTACGATCTGATCGTCATAGCTAATCGGGTGATTCGCCAAGGCTTCAATAATCGTGAATATCTCATCAAGTCTGGATTTTGCGTTTTCACGCTTTTGCTTCGTGTCAGCAATGCGGTCAAGCTGAATCTGCAGTTTTGCCTTTTCATCCATGAGAGCCTTTGCTTTTTCCTCATCAAAGGCTTCGACATTATCGGCTGCGATAGCTTTGAGCATCTTCTGGAATTCTGCCTCAACCTCTGCGATCCTGATCTGAAGGTCGAGACTGTTGTCCTCAGTTGTTTCCGCTGATAAGCCCATGCCGATATGGAGTTTCAGCGTTTTGAGCACATCGGCATTCTGTTTGGCGGTTTGAAGCACCGCTTTCATGATGGCTTCCTGCAGGACGCTTTCCTCGATGCTCGGGGAGTCATGGCAGTATTTCTTGCCATAGTCAAGGCGATTGATGCACCGCCATACCACTTTCTTCTTGCCATTGGCTGCCCAGGTGCATCTGCGATATGGCGTTCCGCATTCTCCGCAGATCAGAAGCTCTGTTAGAGCGTATTTGCTGGAGTATCGACCTTGCTCGGTTTTCGTGCCGACCTGCTTGACCTTCCGCTTTCCGCTCCGTCTTGCCATTTCCTCTTGCACTCTACCGAAGGTGCAGGAGTCGATGATTGCGGGATGATTGTTCTCGACATAGTATTTCGGACGCTCACCGTTGTTGATCATGACCTTCTTTGACAGGCAGTCTCTGATGTAGGTCTTGTTGAGGATGGCGTCGCCTTTGTATTTCTCGTTGGTGAGGATAGATTCAATCGTTCCTCTCTGCCATTGACCGATGCCGGAGGGAGTCGGAATCCCATCCGCATTAAGATCGTTGGCTATCGTGGCGAGGCTGTCACCGGCGAGGAATCTTTCGTAGATCCTTTTGACTACAGCTGCTTGTTCGGGATCGATCTCGGGTTTTCCATCCGAATCTCTGCGGTATCCAAGGAAGCGTTTGTAATGGAACGGTACGTTTCCTTCTTTTGCACTCTGTGACTTACCCCAGCGCACATTGGCGCTGATGTTTTCCGATTCGCTTTGAGCAATGGAGCCGTATATTGTGATATAGAACTCAGCTCCTGGCTGAATACTGTGGATTCCTTGTTCTTCGAAGTACACGTCCACATTGTGTTCTTTCAGCATCCGAGTGTGCTTTAAGCAGTCGAGGGTGTTTCGCGCGAATCGGGCTACCGATTTAGTGATAATCATATCGACTTTGCCTTGTTTGCAGTGGCGCATCAGCCTGTTGAAGTCATCACGCTTTTTGACGCTCGTGCCGGTGATGCCCTTGTCGGCGTAGATGCCGACCATCGTCCATCCGGATTCCCCGTTGATCTTATCGGTATAGGCTCTGCGCTGAACATCGTAGCTGTTGAGCTGATCCTCTTGCTTGGTTGATACTCGGCAGTAGGCGGCGACACGAAGTTGTTTATGGGCGTTCTTGACTTCCTCTTGTAAGTTTATTGTTGCGGGGATCGTATGTACCACTTTAGGTGGCATCACTTGTGTTGCTGCTTGCATGGTCAGTCTGCTCCTTTCGTATTTCTTGGTCATTGATCAGTATGATGCTGACGGAACCACTCTCTGCGAGCCTGATCCGTTTGACGATTTTATTGGTCAGTTCTGAATCGAAGCAGTCCAGGATGTCGTGCTGTTCAAGAGTGTTCTTCAGCTTGTGCTCGACGTAGGCTTTCACCTTTCTTTCTTGGGCATGCTGTTCACCTCCATTCGTAGTACTGCTGCGTGGTAATAAAATAACGACCCGCATACCGGATGAAATCGAGAATCGTCGTGTCATCCATGCGGATCGTCAGAAACCCATAGCAAAGCGTAGCGGCTGCGGGAAGCATCAGGTGCAGTTCCACCAGAATCACTATGGAAATCAGGGCGGCAACGCCCATAATTGCAAAATCCCTCAAACTCCAAAGCCACATATTCGCTGTAGCCTTGAGGTTCTGCGGATAGATATAGTGCGTCATTTGATTCCTCCAATCGTCTGATCTTCGCCGCAGTATTCCTCGCAAAATTCCTGCGGGGTTTGATGGTAGTCCTCCTGAATCTTCTCTGCGATCATGTCCTTGATGAGCTGTGCTTCGTCCTTAGTCGGCTCGTAGTCAAAATACGAGGAGTTGTCCTGACGGTTGATCTCGCACTCGATTCGCAGGGTGTCATCGAAGGGATTGTAACGACCGTACATGTTCAGCCATGTGTCATCATCTGAAGCGGTGTCGATGTGGAACTTCTTGTCCACATCGAACCACGTTTCGATATACACAGTGATCTCTCGGCCTTCGTCGCAGTCGACTTCCATGTCATGGTCGATGGCGATATCATCCCGTGTCAGTTCGTTGTTTTCCTTCAAATTCTCACGCTCCTTTGGGCAAAAAATAGGGCATCGCTGCTTGTGCGATGCCCGAAGTGGATATATAGGTTTTTACATTGTCAGTGTCGGCCCGGCTTCTTCCTGTTCCTCTGCTGCAACAAGCTCCAATGTGGGGCGAATAATCAGATCATACCTTGCGTTCACATATTCCTTGTAGAATTCCTTTTGCAGATCGGAAATACCGGGTACTTGATCAATGAAGCTTTCAATCTCTCCCATATTGATTCTTGGTGCAATCCGCTTTAAAGCTTCATTGGCGTCCTCATTCTCGGCACGGCTCAAAAAGTCGTAGTAGTTGATCTTTCGCCCCTTAAGCTTGATCGCAGAGGTGGGGAATTGAAAAACCCTGGCGTGAAGCTCAGCTTCATTGGCAAGCACCTTTTTCATCACCTTGTCATCGGCTTGCGGCAGCAAGCAGCTCCCGCAGTCAAAGACGGGGGCGATTTCCGCTTCACCTTTGGCATCATCATAGAGAAAACCCCAATTGCCGTTGTGCCGGTCAAAGTTCCCAAGCAGAGCGTCCGCAATGAACATGTTCCAAAAGTGCTCACGTAGAACTATTGGGGAGACATACTGCTGCTTGTCGATGGTGTCCATAACGTCGGAAAGCTCCGTTCCGCTTCCGTTGCTATCGGAGTCAAGAACCGTGTTCTTTATGGAACAGAAGTCAAACAGCCTCTTGCCGCCTGCGGTAAAATCCTTACAGGCGCAGACGAGCTTTTCCTTTCCCTTGACGGTGAAGAGACCGAGCATGGTTTCCTGCGCTCGGATGCCCAGCATATTGAAGATGCTGCTGGCAATGTGTTCGCTGATACAGCTATTTGTATAGGACAGGTCGGTCGGCTTTCCCTCGGCAGAAGGCGGGAACTTCAGCATATATGCTTCGCCGTTATATTCAACGGCGATCTTGCTTCCGTTTGCTCCGTTGTATGCTCTGCCGGGGATCACCCTGCAATTCGTAAAATCAATCATATTCTCGCTCCATATAGATATTTCTTTCTCAGATAGTTTGCGTGTTCGGAGGTAATGATTCCGTCGCTAATCTCCGCCATGTTGATGCTGCCGTAAAGCTCGCCCCACAAGCAATCCATGAGTCCGCTGTGAGATTTCAGACCGTCCTTATAGGCATCCAAATCATGCTGGAGATAGTCGGGCAGTCCGTATTCAAAGGCTTGTTCACGTTCTGCCTGGTGGATGCCGCCCTCGGTCAACAGCTCCATAGATACGCCAAGTGCCTTTGCCAGCTTATACACAGTTTCGGCGGAACACTTTTCGAGCTTGGTTTTTCCGCTACAGATGTCGTTCAGCGTAGCATGGGGGATTCCAGCTTGTACCGCAAGCCGATATTTCGTCATATCCCGCTTGGCAAGCAAATCTTCTATGATCATCGTGTTCGCCTCCTTTTTCTATATTATATCGGCATACCGAAATAAAATCAAGAGGTTACTCACAACTTCACAGAAAATTTGCTTTTCATCTTACTTTCCGGTCGCTCTGGCTACGCTGCGCGTCAAATTGACGGCAGTAGTAGTCGCATGAACGACGCTCATCATGTTGACCTTGACGGAGCTGTCGAGGCCGAACTGCTGGGCAATCCGAGGCACCTCATTGGCGGCAAGCATGATGCCGAGGCCAAGGAGCATGTGATCCGGGAAAGTGAGCAAACCGAGGAACAGCAGCGTTGTCTGCATGAACGCAGTCAGACAGATTGCCGCAACCTGCTTGCACCACTGATTGAAGCCGTCGGTGTATCCACGGGGGACGCTGAACATATACAGACTACCAACTGCCATTTGCACGAGCAGAATGCCGCCGCGCTTGATATTCTGGAAGAAGATTTTGATCACGCAGTAGGCAAAGGCAATCAGACACAGAAGGTTGAGAAGTCCGAAAGTCACTTGGGTTGACACGGCAAAGCTTCCTTCCAAGACGGATGTGCTTTGCCCTGCAAGATCCAGGCTTTGACCGCCAGCTACCATGCTTGTCAGATCATGTGCAAAGGTGTTTTGCAGACTGATGCAGAATTTGTACAGTTCCACAGGAACCACGCCGATCAAACTGCAGGCAAAGAAGCCCTTAAGGATATTGATGCTTGTGGTTTTGATGTTGGCTCTGCCGTTCTGATACTCTATCGCAACATCGAAGATGGCTACAACCGTACCGGCCACAAACAGCGACCATCCAAACAGCGTGAAAAGCCTGATTGTGGCCTGCACCCAGGACAAGTCAAAGATTTCAGCGCCCATGTTGCCCATCATGGTAAAGAAGTCAGCAACGGCGCCGTAGATGATCTCATAGAACCATTGGAGGATGGCGTCAAAGATGGTGTTGGCAATCTGTGTGCCGAGATACTCAATGGTATCTCCAATGGCATTGCCGATGCCGGAGAATATATCTCCAAGCCAGTCAAACATAGGTTTTCACCGTCCTTTCCAGAGGGGTTATAAGGTCATTCCCATGTCTTCCTCCTGGTACATGGAAATATAATCGTTCACGGTATCGGCGATCTTCTGATAGGCTGCGGGAGAAGGATGGTAGCCGTACCAATCGGCTTTCCCGTTGTTCTCCCAAATGTGGATTTCCCTCGCAAACGGGTTGTTCTGATACGCAGGATTGCCACCGAGAATATCGCTGAATTTGAAGGTTTCGGCGTCAACTTCACCATCCGTGCGGTTAATGATTTTCAGCCGCAGTGCATTGTAGTGATCTCCCGTCTCGGTATAGACGAACTGCAGTTTTACCCGCAGTTCATCGTCAATTCTACCGAGGAGCGTTTTGCCGCTGTACTTCGCGTCACGGATGACGTTGCTGCCGCCGAACAGCTTTTTGAGTTCCTGTTCGTAGAAGGTCATCGCTCTGACTTACAGGATCGTCCAGATATACAGAGGCGCGGTCAGAGTGAAGATGAGGCAGGCGAACAGAATGCAGGGCGCAGCGAACTCAAACTGACCGTGTTTTCTGTACTCGAAATACGAGGTGCCGACCTTGACAAAGAACAGGATGGCAAGGATCATGTCGATCACGGGGAAAACCACGTTGTTGACGACGGTCTGCACCTGCGACTTCGCGGCGTTCCAGGTGCTCTCGATGGCACCGGAAACATCGCCGGCCGCAAACGCAGTCACGCTGAACGTGGTCATGACCATCACGCACAGCGCGAGGGAAAGAATGATCCGAAGAGATTTCTTTTTCATGTGCATTATCCTCCTAATACTTTTTTGATGTCGCTGTCTTTCACAGCGCGGGTTTTGATATTGAGATTTTTGCAGAAATCGATTTCACGCCGCATCCCTTCGGTGATTTCGTCGCCGAAGATCCACAGCTCATCGCAGAACCACAGCAGGCTCATTCCCGCGGAAAGCCCGATTTCACGCTCGCTCGGGATATCATCGTTTAGGCAGAGGGCATAGAAGTGCGGCACCACCGGAGCAGTGCCGCACTTCAGTGCGTATTCAGTGTATCTCTTTGCTTTTTCGAGATTACCTTGGATATCCCCGCCTAACGGAGCGCAGATATACACCTTTTTCATCATTGCGAATCCTCTTACTTCTCGCCGTCATCTTTCTTCTTGAAATACATGATGACACAAGCGATGGCGCCGCCGAGGGCGATGCCGCCGAGCCCAATCCACACGCCGAGATTGCTGTTGTCGCCGGTCTGAGGCACGTCGGGCGGAGGAGTGATCGTCACCGTCTGATCCTTGTCCTCAATGTCCTTATGCGTGGTGATTTCCACATCCTCACGGTACAGGCTCTCGAAGACAACCAGCTTGGTGCTGGTGGTAAAATCGTGAGCGTCGAAAGTGAACGTCACCTTGACCTCGCCATTCCTGCTTTCGGGTGTGAACTTGACCTCTGCGGTGATCGTCTCGCCGTTCACGGTAAAGACTTCACCGGTTGCCTTGTTCATCAAAGTTCCGCGGATGGTGTACTCAGTGCCGGGGATGAGGTTGGTGTAGGACACCACGTCCTCAATCGTCACCTTACCGGCTGTAGTGATCTCCTTCTTGCCGTTGATGGAGGCCGTGGTCTTGATCTCGGGGACATATACCTTCACAGACTGGCCCTCATCCTCGATGTCGGCATGAACTGCGATCTCGATTTCCTCACGGTAGAGGCTCTCGAACACCACAACATCGGTCGTTTCGGTGATGACGTAGGAATTGAAGGTAAACGTCACCTTGACTTCGCCGTCCCTGGCTTCAGGCGTGAATGCGGTTTCCGCAGTCACAGGCTCGTCATTGACAGTCACGGGCTTACCGGTGGTCTTGTTCATGAGAGTTCCTTTGACAACGTATTCCTTGCCGGGAGTGAGGTTGTGATAGGAGACGATATCCTCGATGGTGATCTCGCCGCCGATGGTCGTTTCTTTCTTTCCGTCGGTAGAAGCTTCGGTCTTGATTTCGGGAACAATGACCGTTACGGTCTGCGCCTCGTCCTCGATATCCGCATGAACGGTCAGCTCTTTGCTGTCGCTGTAGAGGCTCTCGAACACGACGATGCTCGTATCCGTCTTGATGCGCTTGGCGTCGAAGGTGAACAGCACCTCCACACTGCCGGAGGGAGCTTCGGGAACAAAGGTCACCTCGGAAGTGATCTGCTCACCATTCTGGAGGAACGGTTCGCCGGTCGCCTTATCCATAAGGATGCCCTTGAGGGTATACTCCTTGCCGGGGACAAGGTGCTTGTATTCAACCGTATCGGTCAGGGTGAATACCTCGGTGGCGCAGACTTCCTTCTCATCGTTGATGGTGGCAGTTGTGCCGATTTCGGGGATCAGATCGTTCACTACGGTGATCTCAACCACGTCGCCGTCCTTATCGACTGTCACGGCATAGACCGTTTCGTTTTCGAGATAGCCAGCCGCAGGACGCAGCTCGCGCACGGTATAGCTGCCGTACACCACGTTCTCAAAGGTGAAGACGCCGTCCTCGCCGGACTCAGCGGTAAGGAATGCATTGTTCTCGGTAAAGCTGGTTTCGTCCGCACGGAAGAGACCGAACAGAGCGCCGGAGATCTTGTCGCCGGTTTCACGGTTGACCTTATAGCCCTTGATCGTGCCGTAGATCAGCTCATTGGGAATGTCTTTGCCGTCGTTCACGGTGATGTGGACGGTGGCGACTTCCTGACCGGCATACTCGAATACCACGGGGTATTCCTTATCAGACAAGATATAATGGCTGTCGGTGCTGATTTCCTTGACACAGCCTTGACCGGCCCGGATTCATAGAGCATCTGCTTGATATCGTCCGTGACCTCCTGCATGGAGCTATACTGATCGTGAAGAAGATTCTGTTCCAGCTTGGAGCGGAAATCAGCCTTGGCGTTGTCCACCATGAAGACCAGCATATTGGCGTCTGCCAACGAGTTCTGCTCATTGAGCGTCAAGAGGAGGTGCTTTCCAACCTCGTCCTCGGAATACAGCTTGACACGCACGTCATCACATTCTTCATCGCAAAGGGCAATCTGATGCGGAGACTTCCTGATGCCCACCGACTGAAGCTTTTCGTACACGTCGTAGATGCTTCGGGGGAAGTCCAGCACAAGTGTACCGCCGTCCCTGCTTTCGATGACCGCATTGATTTTCATGCTCACATGCCTCCCATATCCATGCCCTCGTCCTCGGACTCAAGTTCTTCGAGAAACTCATCCAGGGATCTGTCGCTGTCGAAATACACGAAGTCGCCGCTTACAAACTGTCCGTCGTGTTCCTCGGCGAAATACTCACCAAAGCCGGAAAAGTCGAAGTATTCCTCCATCTCAATGTTCATCGCATACTCTTCTACATTGTCCACAAGGAAGTGACCGACGTCGGATTCGCTCTTTGCGTCGGGAATATAGGCAAACTCGCCAAGATGCTCTGCGACAGCGCCGATGTTGGCGGCACTCTTTGCATCTGTGAGCTCGACGGCGGCAGTCAGCTTGCCCCAATCCATATCGCCGGTGTCCAGAAAGCGAAGCATTTTGTTCGCCTCATACAGTCCTTCAGAGCGGATGATGCCTTCGATGCGTTCCTCCCAGGCGTCATCCTCTCCCTGACTGAGACAGAACCTGATCTCGCAGTCGCTGTCGGAAGGAGCGCCGAGCCGGGCAAGAGCCTTCTGGATTGCAATTTCTTCGCCGGGGAGCAGGAGTAGCTCGGTACGGCCATTGTAGCTGACCTCTGCGCTGGCAAGGGTATTCTCATAGAAGTATTCGGGGAAGGTCTGACCGTCGTATACCTCGGTCAGCTCATCGAAGGGATTGTAGATGAGCAAACCTTTTGCGGTGATCTGCGCCAGCCCTCGGTCGATGAGTTCCTTGCCGATGGCAGCGTATTTCGGATCATCCTCGTCATGGGCGGGAACGGCGCCTTCCGTATTCATCACATACTCTCTGCCGATCTTTCCATAGCTGCTGACATCCTTGCACAGCGTGAAGTGGTCGAGGTTGAAGGTCAGATTGATGAGATCCTTCTCGGTGGGGTTTTCCAGCTTGGTGATGCCAATAAGAAACTGATCGTATTCGTGGTAGTCGAAGCTCTCCACCCTCCTGGCGAGGTAGTTCAGCTCGTCCAGATTGGCGATGCGGTCTTTCAGCATGGAGAGTTCCTCCGGCCAGTAGACCTCTGTCACGAATGCTGACTGCGGGGCATCCTTGCCCTCAATGGCGTGGATCTCAGCAAGCTTTGCGTACAGTTTGTTTTCGCTGATGGGAAACTGAACGTCGATCTCATGATCGGCATTCCTGATTCTGATTTTGATCATTTCTGAGCCGTCCTTTCCTTATATTGAATTGCGCCAAGACCGAATCTGCGGATTGCCATTGCGTTGCAAATGAGAGCGAACATTTTGGGTGCGATCAGCTCGGTATCGGCGAGATCGCTGATCGTGATGTGCTTCGTGCCAAGGTAGAGATCTTTGGCACAGCAGAGGAGGGTGTAGCCGTTCTCGGTGCTGTCCTTTGGCTTGAAGCTGTCGAACTTGATCTCGTTGCGTTCTACGAAGTTTCTGATTTGCATCCAGAGCTTGTGCTCGGCAGTCAGAAGGTAGAGCGCAGACATCAGGGCGAAGTTTTTCTTGTCGAGCTTGCGGATCGCCTCTACAAAGGCCAGCCTGTGTTTTTCGTTTCTGAAGTTCATATGGAGTTCCTCGCTTTCATTGATGAATTGATTGAGCCGTCTGTGAAAGGCAGCGTTGTGGATGTTCTTCATTGTCTCAGCCATAACCTCAGATCGGTCTGCAGCTCCGGCAACAATTCGTTCCTCGATGCATGGGCATTGGCTGACTGTGCATTTTTTCTTTCTGTTGTAATAGAGGCACAGACGGCAGTCGCACATTTCTGCCGTGTATTCAAAACGACGCAGAACCATCACGCCGCTGCCTCGTGGGGGAAAGCCCTTTACTTGCGTCATCATTCGCTCGAGGGCTTTCTGACTCGGTGAATCTGAAAAGATCATCGTCTTGCTCCTTTGTCTGTGAAATAAAAAAAGAGCCAATCGTTTCTTTTCAAAACGATTGGCTCCGATGGCAACAAAAAACGGCAGGTAGTATCTGTTACTGTCTGCCGTCCTTGTACTGTATTCAGTTGTTACTTGGGTTCGTATCTATCTTCAAAGTGAAAAAGCCGTTTTTACATCTACGAATTTGAAACTTTGAAAAACGGTGTTTGGGCAGCAAAAAAGCCCGATAAAATCGGGCTTTTTGCCGGGTACATCTTTTTCGTACCCTTTTGATGGTGGAGCTGAGGGGAGTCGAACCCCTGTCCGAAAGCACTTTGACAGGACCTTCTCCGGGCGCAGGACAGTTTCAGCATTCCCTCCCTGCACAGGCACTGGCCAGACTGAGCAGTTCAGTAGAGTCATGATGCATGGGCGGGGCAACTCTTACCCGCCGCACGTCCGCCACATCAACGACGCCCTCCCCGGCCTGTGGCCTCTCCGGTTCAGACGGCTGCCTTAGTTAGGCAGCGACAGCAATACGATTGTTGTCAGTTAATTTTAAGTTGCCCGTTTTTAGGCGGTCAGGCGCCGCCGCCCGCTTATCCTGCCTCCACACCCCCGTCGAAACCGGTACAGCCCCGTATGAGATGGAAGGCGCCCGGGCCGGAGGCCGGCCCGGATGCCGTGTCAAAGCTTATCTATGGAAGGGATCCGGCAACTTCTCCGGCTCCGGATATGTGACACCCTGGGTATCCACGGTGACGGACTTCATCACCTGGGGCTTTTTGGGCTTGTTGGTCATCATGTTCCTGGGCTGGGAGACGATCTCGTCCACCACGTCCATGCCGTCGATGACCATACCGAAGGCGGCATACTGCCCGTCCAGATGGGGCGCGTCCTTGTGCATGATGAAAAACTGGCTGCCGGCAGAGTCCATATCCTGGGCCCGGGCCATACTCAGTACGCCCCGGGTGTGGCGCAGATCATTGGGCACGCCGTTGGCGGCGAATTCACCCTTGATGCAGTAGCCGGGACCGCCCATGCCGGTTCCGTCGGGGCAGCCGCCTTGGATCATGAACCCGTAAATGCAGCGGTGGAAGATCAGCCCGTTGTAAAACCCGCTGTTGGCCAGAGAAATGAAATTCCGCACAGACTGCGGCGCAATATCGGGATACAGCTCGGCAGTGATCTTCTTACCGTTTTCCATTTCGATGGTGACGATGGGATTGTTCATGGATACGCTCCTTTTATCGGTTTTTCTCGCGGACGGCCCGCTCCATTTCGCGCTTGGCGTCGCGCTTGGCGATGGCGTCCCGCTTGTCATAGGTCTTTTTGCCCTTGCACAGGCCCAGCTCCACCTTTACCCGGCTGTCCTTGAAATACAGGCTCAGGGGGATCAGGGCATAGCCGTCCTGCTTCTGCAGGTCATGGAGCTTGCGGATCTCCCGCTTGTGCATCAGCAGCCGCTTGGGCCGGTCCGGGTCCTTGTTGAAGATGTTCCCCTGTTCATAGGGAGAGATGTGCATGCTGTGGGCGTAGATCTCGCCGTCCTTGGCCACGCAGTAGGAATCCTTCAGATTTACCCTGCCCTGGCGGATGGATTTGACCTCCGTCCCCGCCAGCTCGATGCCCGCCTCATACCGGTCCTCCACGAAATAGTCGTGGTGCGCCTTGCGGTTCTGGGCCGCGATCTTGATACCGCGCTTTTCCATGGCGGACCTCCTCTCTTTTGATTGGTAAATAAGTATACCACACCTTCCCGGGAATTGCAACCCCTGTCACCGGGCCCGCTGGGCCACCTCAGGTCTCACCGCAGGCGCTCTCCCAACGAGCTTGACAAACCTACAAATTTGCGGCCCCCGAAACGGGGGCCGCAAGGGGAGAGACGGTTACTGCTTGACCCACTCGATGGGCAGCTCCACGCCGATGTCACCGAAATCGGAGATCAGGGCGCTGCTGCCGCCGGTCCACTTCATAACACCGTTTTCCAGGGTGTACTCGGCATAATCGTCCTGGCTGAAGGAGTTTTCCTTCTCGCTGGTGTACAGCTTGCCCTTGGCAGCGCGGAAATAACCGGTGAGGTTTTCCTGGTCCAGGCCGTCCGTCAGCTGGTCCACGTCCAGCGCACCGAACAGCTGCTTCACATATTCCTCCACGGTGATGCCCTGGGCCTTCATGGCCTCGTCGATATCGGCGCGGCTCATGCCCTGGTCCTCCAGCTGCTGATACACCAGGTCCACCGTAACGGGCACCATGGCGTCGATGTACCCCTGCACGGAGGCGGACAGGGCGTCCTTATCCACGCTCAGGGTGAAGGTGCCGTCCTCGTTGAAGACCAGCACAAAGGTCATTTCCACCTTGGCCTCCACGGGGACGTCCATGCCGGCGCCCTCATTGACGCCCTTCTGGAACTCCTCGGTGATGTCACAGGTCCATTTCCAGGTTCCCACCAGATCGGCGTTGTTGTCGCCGCCGCAGGCCGTCAGGCTCAGGGCCATCATCAGCGTCAGCAGCAATGCAAGAATGCGTTTCATGTTTTTTTACTCCTTTATTCGTCTTTCTTCCTGGCCGTTAAGACCATGTTTAGTTTACACATTTTTTGATTCCCTGTCAACCGACAGGGCAGTTTTTTTCGCCAAAGAGAAAAAATTTCAAATTACCCATTGACTTGGTAGTTAATTTCGGGTATACTCCAATTAGAAACCAAATCAGTAGGTAATTACACCTGAAACAGGGAGGAATATACGATGACTGTTTACGCAGATAACGCGGCCACCACCAGGATGAGCCGGACGGCCCTGGACGCCATGCTCCCCGCCATGGAGGAGAACTACGGCAACCCCTCCAGCCTGCACAGCGTGGGTCAGCGGGCGGCAGAGCTGCTGATGAAGAGCCGCGAGACCGTGGCCCGGTGCCTGAACTGCCAGCCCCGTGAAATCATCTTCACCTCCGGCGGCAGCGAGGCCGACAACCAGGCACTGCTGTCCGCCGCTGCCATCGGCCGCCGCAAGGGGAAGATGCACATTATTTCCACGGCTTTCGAGCATCACGCCATTCTCCACACCCTGAAAAAGCTGGAGAAGGAGGGCTTTGAGGTGGAGCTGCTGCCGGTTCATGAAAACGGCATGGTCTCCGCCCGGCAGGTGGCCGGCGCCATCCGGGAGGACACCTGCCTGGTGACCGTCATGTTCGCCAACAACGAGATCGGCAGCATCCTGCCCATTGAGGAGATCGGCGCCGTGTGCCGGGAAAAGGGCGTTCTGTTCCACACCGACGCCGTTCAGGCGGCGGGTCACCTGCCCATCGACGTCCAGGCCCAGCACATTGATATGCTGAGCCTCTCCGGCCACAAGTTCCACGGCCCCAAGGGCGTGGGCGCCCTGTATGTCCGGGGCGGTATCCCCCTGGTGAACGTCATCGAGGGCGGCGCCCAGGAGCGGGGCAAGCGGGCCGGTACGGAGAATGTCCCCGGCATCGCCGGTATGGCCGCCGCCCTGGAGGATGCCTGCGCCCACATGGAGGAAAACCGCGTGAAGGTCACGGCCCTGCGGGACCGGCTGATCCAGGGCCTGTCCAAGATTCCCCACAGCGCCGTCAACGGCGACCTGGAGCACCGTCTGCCCGGCAACGTGAGCTTCTGCTTCGAGGGCATTGAGGGCGAGTCCCTGCTTCTGCTGCTGGACGCCGCTGGCATCTGCGCCTCCTCCGGCTCCGCCTGCACCTCCGGCTCCCTGGACCCCAGCCATGTGCTGCTGGCCATCGGCCGGCCCCACGAGGTGGCCCACGGGTCCCTGCGGCTGAGTCTGTGCGAGTGGAACACGGAGGAGGAAGTGGACCACATCCTGCGGGAGGTTCCCCGGGTGGTGGAGTATCTGCGGTCCATGTCCCCGGTGTGGAAGGACCTGGAATCCGGTAAGAAAGCATTCATGCTGTGACGTTGAAAGGAGCGTTTGGCTATGGCACTGTACAGTGATATCGTAATGGACCATTTCATGCATCCCCGCAATGTGGGCGAGATCCCCGATGCCGACGGAGTTGGCCAGGTGGGCAACGCCAAATGCGGCGACATCATGAAGATGTACCTGAAAATCAAGGATAACGTCATCCAGGACGTGAAGTTCGAGACCTTCGGCTGCGGCAGCGCCATTGCCTCGTCCTCCATGGCCACGGAGATGATCAAGGGCAAGACCGTGGACGAGGCCCTGGCCGTCACCAACCGCCAGGTGGTGGATGCCCTGGGCGGCCTGCCTGCTCACAAGCTGCACTGCTCCGTCCTGGCAGAGGAGTCCATCAAGTCTGCCGTCAAGGACTACTACGACCGCAACGGCATCGCGTATGACCGCAGCAAGTTCCCGGAGGATTGCGGCAGCTGCGAAAGCTGCCGGATGGTGTGATATGGTCATTTCCAGCAAGGGACGATACGCCCTGCGGGTGATGGTGGACCTGGCGGAGCACGGCGGCGACGGCTACGTCTCCATGCGGGACGTGGCCCGGCGTCAGGAGATCTCCGACAAATACGCCGGCCAGATCATGTCTCTGCTGAGCCGGGCCGGGCTGGTAAGCGGCGTCACCGGTAAGGGCGGCGGCTATCGCCTGACCAGAAAGCCGGAGGAGTATCCCCTGGGGGAGATTCTGCGTCTGACGGAGGGGTCCCTGGCTCCGGTGGCCTGTCTGGAGGAGGGGGCTCACCCCTGTGACCGGGCGGCCCAGTGCCGGACGCTGCCGGTGTGGAACCGCCTGGGCCAGCTCATCGGCGACTATCTGGACAGCGTGACGCTGCGGGACCTCCTGAAAACCGATGAATAACTCCCGCGCCGGGCTTTTGGCTTGCCAAGAGTCCGGTGCGTATGCTATACTGGATAAAAATACCACGCAACCTGAGGTTTCCTGCCGCTTTCCGGAAATTTTTCCCGGCGCAACCTGAGGTTGGTGGCGTTTCCGCCCGGCGGGGCGTACAATAGGACCACATAAACGGGGGCATTCCCCCCGGAAAGGGAGGCATGCGGCATGATGGACAGCTTTTTCTTCGGCGGCGGGTTTGAGATCGTCTTTTTCCTGATTTTCGGCGTGATCGCGGTGATGATCCTGGTAACGCTGTTCCGGGGCCTGTCCCAGTGGAACAAAAACAACCATTCTCCCCGGCTGACGGTGGAGGCCCGGGTGGTGACCAAGCGGCAGAATATTTCCCATCACCACAGCGGAGACCATATGTCCACCACCTCCTCCCGGTACTATGTCACCTTCCAGGTGGAAAGCGGCGACCGGATGGAGCTTCAGATGACGGGACCGGAATACGGCATGCTGGCCGAGGGCGACCGGGGACGGCTGACGTTCCAGGGCACCCGCTATGTGAGCTTTGAGCGGGAATAAGGAGGAAAACAGTATGGCAATGGTTCAGTGCAAAGCCTGCGGGAAGAGCTATAACTACGAGAAAAACGGCTGCTGCCCGGAGTGCGGGGCCTATAACCGCCCGCCCCGGCGGGAGCGGGTAGACGCCGACGGCACGGTGCATCACCTGACGGGGCAGGAGCGCCGTTCCGTCCCCCGCGGGGGCAAGGTGTGCTTCGAGAAGAAGGAGTGCCACGAGAAGAAGGTCTGCTTCGAGGACGAGGCCCGCAAAAAACCGGCCCACAGGTCCTTCAGCCTGACGTCCGGCCAGCGGGTCCTGCTGGTGTTTATGCTGTTCGTGGTTTTGGGCATCATCGCGTCCTTTGCATCCAGCGTCCGGCTCCATTGGGGCGGCTCCCGGGAGCCGGAGACCCCGTCCTATCCGGCCCATGACGTCACCGAGGTCCCTGCCGTGCCCTCCGATAGCTGGGTGGGGGTCCCCTGGCAGGGCGGACAAGTGGGCCTGCTGGACTATGAATACGCCGACGGCCAGCTGACGGTGCTGCTGTACATAGACCTGCCCGCAGACCAGGTGATGCTGGACCAGCTCCAGCTGTACGGCTTTGAGCAGTGCGCAGGGTACTATTCCGTGGAGCCTGAGCCGCCCTCCGAAGCGGAATACCTGGGAGAGGGCCAGTGGCAGCTGACCTTCCCGCTGCCCTCGGATGATCTGTATTACAACAATTTTCTGGAGCTGTCGCTCCTGGATGCTGACGGTGTTGAGGAAAACTCCATCCTTATCAGCGTCCCCATATAAAAATTGCGCTTGTCAAAAAGGGCGTCGCCCTTTTTGACAAGCGCAAGCCGCCTGGGGGCGGCATTTCTTTTTTCGATTACATGGTCACGTCCTGGCCGCAGGCCAGGTCACAGATGGCAGCGGCGGCATTCTGGGGGAACTGTTCCTCCCGGCGGCGCAGCATGGCCGTGGGGTCAATGGCCCCGGAAATCACGCCGGACAGCAGGGGCGTCAGCTCCTCGTCGTTTTCTACCGCCAGAGCATAGCCACGGCCCGTCATAAAGCCAATATTGCGGCTTTCGCAGCCGGGGACGGCATTGAGATACAGCAGCGGCGTCCGGGAGGCCACCGCCTCGGCGGTGGTAAGGCCCCCGGCCTTGGAGATCAGCAGGTCCGACGCCTGCATATAGGCGCACATCTGGTCCGTAAAGCCCAGGACCCGGACCTGGGGATTGTCCACGAAGTCGTCGATCATCTGGCGATGCATCCGCTGGTTGCTGCCGCACACGGCCACCAGCATGTCGTCGTGGCCCAGCAGCCCGGCAATGCAGGCGGCGGTGGAGCGCAGGGGGCCTGCCCCCATGCTGCCGCAGGCCAGGGTGAACACGTGGCGGCAATTGTCCAGACTCAGCTGCCGCCGGGCGGCGGCCCGGTCCGGCATACGGCAGAACTGCCGCCGGATGGGGATACCCGTAGCGTAAAGGCGCTCCCGCGGCAGACCGGCCGCCTCAAACTCCGGCGTCAGCGCCGGATGGGGGATGCAGATGCCATCCAATTGCAGCTCACCCACGCCGGGGGAGCAGGTGAAGTCAGTAGCCACGAACCAGGCGGGCATCCGCAGACCGTAGCTGCACCGCAGCTCCGTCATCATCATGGCCGGAAACACATGGACGCAGATGGCCGCGTCGGCTCCCAGATCCATCAGCGCCTCATACAGGGGACCAATGCCCCGGATGCTGTTTTCATACAGCAGGGGAGAGGGGCGCTTTTCCTCCCGGCGGTAGCCGGCGCCGTACAGCTTGGGGGTGTAGCGATAGGCGAAATCGTGGCCCCGGCTGATAAGGTCCGCAGCGCCCTTGGGCAGAAAGTCCAGGGTGTTGTAGGTTTTGCTCTCGTGGCCCCGGGCGGCCAGCTCCTCCGCCAGGGCGGCGGCAGCGGCGTTGTGTCCGCCGCCGGTGTTGCAGGAGAGAATAGCAATTTTCATAGATTCTTCTTTGTCTCCTTCTCCGCCAGTCGAAGCAGGCGGGGGCGGTTATAGCGTTGGATCAGGATAAAGCTCACGTTGCCCAGCAGGTTGTACACCAGCCACAGCAGCCAGGACCACACGCTCTTCCACAAAAATAGCATGCCCACAGACAGAACGATGAGCCAGCAGTGGACGCACTCGGCCACGCAGGTCTCCTGTACCAGGGACATGGGGTCAGCCGCCGACAGCTTCTTTTTCACCATGTCCGGCATCAGGCGGCTCATGTCCGGCAGACGGTCCTTCCAGCGGCGGATGTGCAGCTTGTTATATACCCGTCCGCCCTTTTCCCAATCCCGGCACCGGTAGGGGGCCTGATGGGGGTCAAACCAGCGGCGGGGCAGGGCCTGTCCCACCGGGTGGGCCAGAACGCCCAAGGCCGCCGCGTACAGAGCGGCCCGCCAAAAACCGTGCATGCGCTGTCCTCCATTCGTGTATTACAGTATATCATACCAGATATAGGGATAAGAATCAAGCGCTTGGACGAAAAATGTGTAATACTTTGCCTGACATGGATGACTTTTTGCATCTGTCAAGAAGAATTGTCTGAAATAAGCAAAACCCTCGGCGCATCGCGCCCGCATTTTCAGAACTTTTATAAAAGCTCTGAAAATCCTTTTTGACAAGCGCAAAGCCCCCGGTGCCGTACACCGAGGGCTTTGCTTATTGGAAAATTGGGTTAGGCAACGCGCTTGCCCTTATAGCGGGGAGCAACCGCCATGGCCACCAGGCCGCAGCCGCACAGACCCGCCAGGGCGAACCACAGAGCCGCACCCTTGTCACCGGTCTTGGGACCGTTGTCGCCGGTATTGCCGGTGTTGCCGGTGTTGCCGTTGTTGCCGGTATTGCCGCTGTTGCCGGTATTGCCGTTGTCGCCGGTATTGCCGTTGTTGCCGGTATTGCCGTTGTCACCGGTATTGCCGTTGTTGCCGGAGTCGCCGCCCTGACCGGGCTGACCGGGCTGACCGGGCTGACTGGGCTGGCCGCTTCCTCCGGCGTCACCGCCGGAGCCGCTGCCGGTTTGCTGATAGCCGCAGACGGAGCAGACGCCATCCACGAAGGTGTGGGCGCCGAAGCCGTCCTTCTGGCTGTTGTCGGTGACGGTGCAGCCGTCGGCCAGGCAGTCATGCCAGTGATTCTCGCCGTCAGAGGACCAGGTATCGGACCACTGATGGGTATGCTCCTTCACCAGGGGCTTGTCCTCGGCGCTGTACATGCGCCACAGCTGGGTGCCGTAGAAGGGATTGGCGGTGCCCATATACACGCCGTTCTCGGTGGAGCAGATGGTGCGCAGGCCGTGGTTGGAGCCGTCGCCGAAGCCATCCCGGGTGATGGCGTCGAAATTCACGCCGTCCTTGGACACCAGCAGGTCAAAGCCGTTCTCGCTCTGCTGGGCATAGTAGTTGCAGCCGAAGTAGTACACAAAGTTGTGGATCAGGTCGTCATACACGGCCTTGTCCAGGGCGGCAAAGATGGCCTTCACCGCATCCTGCAGGCCGTCCTTCAGACCCTGGGGATCGGCGCTGTACATAGCCACGCCGGTGACCTGGGCGTATTCCTGGGCAAAGTCTGCGCTGTCCAGCTTCACGCCCAGCAGGTCGAACACCTTCTGCTTGAAGGCCTCATACTCCTCCAGCATGTTCCGGTAATTGGGCACGGGGTTCTTGTCAGCGGACATGTCCGTGGCAAAGCCTGCCAGCATCTGATACAGATGGGCGGTATACTTGGTAAACAGGACCTTGTCCAGGAACCAGGTCAGATACTTGTTGTCGTGCTGCTGCAGAACCTCCAGCACGGCGTCCTTCAGCATATCGGCCCGGCCGCTGATGTCGGCATAGTCCATATTGGCCACCTGACCGTCGGTGATCTGGGTGAACTGATAGGTCAGAGTGGAGGTGTCATAGGTGCCGATGTACAGCTCACCGTTGTGCTCGCCGTAGCGCCAGACATACTGGTTGGAGTTGTTGCCCAGACCCGCGCCCAGGTTGCCGATGGGGCCGTCGGGGAAATAGGGGTTGTCGTCCTTACCGGCCACCTGCTGGAAGTTGCCGTCGGCGTCCATGCGGTACAGATAGATGGAGTGGTCCAGATCGTTGTACAGCAGCTCGAAGTTGCCGGAGGCGGGGACCTCCGCCAGGTCCAGCATGGGATCGTTGTAGGTGCCCAGGTACAGATAGCCGTTGTACACCCACATGTTGCAGCTCATGGAATAATTGATGCCCAGACCGAAGCCGTAGCCGCTGGTGCCGTGGTCGCCGATGACCTGGGTCCAGGTGAAGCTGCCGTCGTTGTTCTTGTCGCCGCGATACATGGCGAAGCCTTGCTTGTTGATGTGGCCGTCGATGGACTTGTCGGTGACCACGGTGACGTACATGGAGCCGTTATACTCGATGATGTCCCAGATACCGCCGCCGTTGAGGCCGTCTACCCGCATCACGGCAGGCAGGTTGTCGAAATCGTCCTGATCGGCCACGCGGCGCCAGGAGCTCAGGCCCGCAGAGGGGTCAGAGCTGGCCACGATGATGCCGCCGGGGGTACCCTTGCCGTCATAGTTGTCGGAGGCCAGGCACATATAGATCTCGTCATCGAACACCAGCAGGCCGTGAACGCCATTGGACACGCCCCGGGCGTAGTTGGTGTTGTGATAGGCGATGCGGCATTCATTGGTTTCGGGGTCCACCTCAATGAGGGTGGCGGTGGGGTTGCCCATGCCGGCAAAATAGATCTTGCCCTTGAACTCAAAGGCCATGCGATAGCCGGCCAGATAGTTCACGCCCTTCAGATAGGGGGGATAGCCGGGGAAGATGTCGGGGTAATCCTTCAGGATGTCCCGCTCCCGGAAGATCACCTGGGCCTCGCCGGTGTAGCGGTTCACAGCCATGATCACGGGGGTCCACTGGGACATGGGGGTTTCATCGAAGGTGTCCGTGCCGAACATGACCTTCACGAAATCTGCCGCGGCCCGGCTGGTGTCCACGTTCTGGTCCAGCTTGCCCTCCTTCTTCATGGCGTCCAGGGACGTCTTGACGTTGTTGTGATAGATGTGGTAGGTGGAGTTATAGCAGGTGCCGATGTAGACATAGTCACCGGCCTCGGCCATGGACTAGGAGTAGCTCTGGCCCCGGTCCTGAAGGTCGCCGGTCAGGATACCGTCCACCTCTCCGGCGCCCAGCGTGGGGTGGGAGACCTTGTCGATGGTGTAGCCGCCCTTGGAGTAAACACCCTGCTCCAGGGGCTCGTAGCTGATGGTGTCGTCGTCATTGCGGACGACGGCTGCCAGTGCGCCGTTGACCAGGCTGACCGTCATAACCAGGGCCAGCAGAACAGCGGTGCAGGCTTTGAACGCTTTGTGCATGTTATCCCGCTCCTTTGAAATAATTTACCTGTCCTTGAACGAAGAACACTTTATCTATCATATGTGCACCGACAGGCACACAGTATCCTAACATAATTCGCATCCTTTTACAATAGACAGAATCTGAAGATACAATAATCATTTCTTATAACAGAAAAAAGAACGGGCGATGACGGCGTTTTTTGCAGAGTTTTCCTATAAAGGCAGCGAAATGCGGAAAATTTTGCCCAAAGGCGGTTGCCAAAGGGCGGCAAGAGGTGGTAAAATAAACGTATCCTATTCCAACCGGCGGCGGCCACTCCACTTTTTGGCCCCTGCCGGAAAAACAAAGGAGGAACAAGGTCCCGCTGAGACTGGCGGTGCGGCAGTGTGGAGACCTGCCGTAAGGCGCTGCGGCTTCGCCGGGCGCGAGACCGTTCCCTGCGGAGGCAGAACGGTTACAGTCTGTGCATATGGCAGAGGTCATTCTGAAAAACCTCAAGAAGGTGTATCCCAACACCGAAAAGAAGAAAAAGGCCAAGAAGGGCGAGCCCGAGAAAAAGACCAGTCTTCAGATCACCGACGAGGGCGTGGTGGCGGTGCAGGATTTCAACCTGCACATTGCGGACAAGGAGTTCATCGTGCTGGTGGGCCCCTCCGGCTGCGGCAAGTCCACCACCCTTCGGATGATCGCCGGTCTGGAGGACATCTCCGGCGGTGAGCTGTACATCGGCGGCAAGCTGATGAACGACGTGGAGCCCAAGGACCGGGACATCGCCATGGTGTTCCAGAGCTACGCCCTGTATCCCCACATGACCGTGTACGAGAACATGGCCTTCTCCCTGAAGCTGAAAAAGCTGCCCAAGGACGAGATCGACCAGCGGGTCCGTCAGGCGGCAGAGATTCTGGACATCACCCAGTATCTGGACCGCAAGCCCAAGGCCCTGTCCGGCGGCCAGCGGCAGCGTGTGGCCATCGGCCGCGCCATCGTCCGCAACCCCGCCGTGTTCCTGATGGATGAGCCTCTGTCCAACCTGGACGCCAAGCTCCGCAACCAGATGCGCGCCGAGATCATCAAGCTGCGGGAGCGCATCGACACCACGTTTATCTATGTCACCCATGACCAGACCGAGGCCATGACCCTGGGCGACCGCATTGTCATCATGAAGGATGGCTTCATTCAGCAGATCGGCACCCCCCAGGAGGTGTTCGACCACCCTGCGAACCTGTTCGTGGCGGGCTTTATCGGCGTGCCCCAGATGAACTTCTTCGACGCCAGGCTGTCCCGCCGGGACGGCAAGTACGCCGTCACTGTGGGCAGCGTTACCGTGGAGCTGTCTCCGGAGAAGCAGCAGCGCCTGGCCGCCCATAACGTGGCGGAGCAGGACGTGACCCTGGGCGTGCGCCCGGATCATATCATGCTGTGCGCCGACGGGGTCAAGGGTACGGTGGACGTGTCCGAGATGATGGGCTCCTCCGTGCATCTGCATGTCACTGCCGAGGGCAAGGACGTGATCGTCATCGTCCCCACCAACGGCGCCGCCGCCCACTTCCCCATGGGCAGCGAGGTCAACATGATCTTCGGCGGCAACGTGGCCCACGTTTTCGATAAGACCACCGGCAAGAACCTGGAGTGGTAAATCCGGAATTCCATAGCGACAAGAGTACAGGACTGCCCCCCTCCGGCGCTTTTGCATCGGAGGGGGGCAGCTTGCGTATGTCTGAATAGGATGTTATACCGGAAAAGTACGCCTTGCACCAGGAAATCAGGTGTGTTATACTATACAGGACAACACACTGGATTACTATGCGTATTTTTACCCAAGAAAGAGAGAAATCATGACCACCCAAGACTACCGCACCCGCAGACCGCTGCGCATTTTCCTGTCCTACTTCCGCCCCCACCGGGGTCTGTTCCTGCTGGATATCACCTGCGCCTTCTTCATTGCCGTCATCGACCTGGCCTTTCCTCTGATCTCCCGCACCGCCATGTACCACTGGCTGCCGGAGAAGCAGTTCTCCATTTTCTTCACGGTCATGGCCCTGGTGGTGGCGGCCTTTGTCCTCCGGGCGGGGCTTTACTTCATCGTGGGCTACTGGGGCCACACCTTCGGCATCCTGGTGGAGGCCGATATCCGCCGGGACCTGTTTGCCCATATGCAGGACCTGGGCTTCGACTTTTACGATAAAAACCGCACCGGCCAGCTGATGAGCCGCCTGACCACGGACCTGTTCGAGCTGACGGAGCTGGCCCACCACGGGCCGGAGGACCTGTTCATCTCCCTGGTCACCATCATCGGCGCTCTGGCGGTGATGTTCTCCATCCAGTGGCGGCTGGCCCTGGTGGTGTGCTGCATCATCCCCGTGTTCCTGCTGGTAGTTATGTACCGCCGCCGCCAGATGTCCCAGGCGTCCCGGGCCGCCAAGCAAAAGACCGGCGCCATCAATGCCGAGATCGAGTCCGGCCTCTCCGGCGTCCGCACCACCAAGGCCTTCGCCAACGAGGCGGAGCAGCAGCGCCGCTTCGACGGGGCCAACGAGGTGTTCAAGACCTCCAAGCGCAACTTCCATAAGGAGATGGGCTTTTTCAACGCCAGCATGGAGCTGTTCATCAGCCTGCTGTCCGTGGCGGTCATTGCCGCAGGCGGCTGGCTCATTATGAAGAACCGGCTGAACTATATCGACCTGATCACCTTCAGCCTGTATATCACCACGTTCATCAGTCCTGTGCGCAAGCTGGCCAATTTTGCCGAGATGTTCTCCAACGGCTTTGCGGGCCTGCACCGGTTCATCGAACTGATGGCCACGGAGCCCACCATCCAGGACGCACCCGACGCCGTGGACCTGACGGACGTCCGGGGAGAGGTAGCCCTGGACCATGTGACCTTCTCCTATGACAACGGCAGCCCCGAGGTGCTCCACGGGGTGGACCTGACGGTCCGGGCCGGGGAGACGGTGGCTATCGTGGGTCCCTCCGGCGGCGGCAAAAGCACCCTGTGCCAGCTGGTGCCCCGGTTTTATGACCCCGACAGCGGCACCGTGTCCGTGGACGGCCACGACGTGCGCTGCCTGACCCAGCGCTCTCTGCGCCGGTCCATCGGCATCGTGCAGCAGGATGTGTTCCTGTTTGCCGACACCATCCGGGAAAACATCCGCTACGGTAAGCCCGACGCCTCCGACGCGGAGGTGGAGGAGGCCGCCCGCCGGGCGGAGCTGTACGACGATATTGCCGCCATGCCCGACGGATTCGACACCTATGTGGGCGAGCGGGGCACCCTGCTGTCCGGGGGCCAGAAGCAGCGGGTAGCCATTGCCCGGATTTTCCTGAAAAATCCGCCCATCCTCATTCTGGACGAGGCCACCTCCGCCCTGGACAGCGTCACGGAATCCCGGATCCAGCATGCCTTCGACGAGCTGAGCCGGGGCCGCACCACCCTGATCATCGCCCACCGGCTCTCTACCATCCGGGCCGCCCACCGCATCCTGGTGATCCAGGACGGCTGCATTGCCGAGCAGGGGACCCATGACCAGCTGTTGGCCCGGGGCGGAGCCTACGCCCGGCTGTACCACACCCAGAATCTGGGGGAATACCATGGATAAACGAGAAATGCTGGACCGGCTTGCGGCAAACGGCGACGAGCGGCTGCTGCTGGGCCGGGTCTGGGACAAGTATGAGCAGTGCCGCCGGAGAAATCTGCCCCAGGGAACGGGCTTTCTGTCCCCGGCGGAGCAGGCGGCGGCCCAGCGGCTGCTGAACGCCCTGTCCGTCTCGGAGGGATATACCTTCTGGGGTGGATACGACGGGGCCCAGCGGCGGCAGCTGTGGTTCCTGCCGGACTGGCAGGAGGCCCCGGAGGAGGATGCCGTCCGGGTGGTCCGGGCCTCGTTTTATGAGGAGGATTCCCTGACCCACCGGGACATTCTGGGCAGTCTCATGGCCCTGGGCGTCACCCGGGAGACATTGGGGGACATTCTGGTGTCCCCCCGCTGGGCCGACGTACTGGCCACGGGACCGGCGGCGGAGCTGCTGCTGTCGGAGTGGACGGCTGCGGGCCGGGTGCGGCTGCACACCGCGTCCCTGCCTCTGGAGGACCTGATCCCGCCGGAGGAAAAGGTGAAGCACATCCGGGACACGGTGTCCTCCCTGCGGCTGGACAGTGTGCTGGCATCGGGCTTTTCCCTCAGCCGGGGCAAGGCCGCCGAGGCCGTGACCTCCGGAAAGGTCCAGGTGAACTGGACCGACTGCCAGAAGCCGGATCGCCCGGTATCCCAGGGGGATACCCTGACCCTCCGGGGTCTGGGCAAGTGCGTTCTGGAGGAGGTCGGCAATCAAACGAAAAAAGGCAGGGTGTTCATCACCCTGAAGCGCTATCTGTAAGGGGGAACCGATGATGGATGAAAAGAAGATCGCCCGGATCAACCAGCTGGCCGCCAAGTCGAAAACGGCGGAAGGGCTGACGCCGGAGGAGAAGCAGGAGCAGCTTGCCCTGCGCCGGGAATACATCGACTCCGTGGTGGGAAATCTGGCCCGGGAGCTGGATAACACCTATGTGGTGGACGAGCACGGCAACAAGCGCAAGCTCCGCCGGAAGGGAGAGAAGTAATGGCCTATTCCTATGACGACCGGGAGGGGGAGACCCGGCAGGAACCGCCCCGCCGTCCGCCAAAAAAGGACGACAACGATTTTGGCTCCTGGGCCATTATCGCAATTTTATTCGCGGTGGCCTGGCCGGTGGGCCTTGTTGTGCTGCTGGCCAAGCTGTTCGGCGGCGACACGAAGCGCAAGCCCGTGTCCCGGCAGAATCCCGGCCTGTCCCAGCAGAATCCCGCCCCGTCCCGGCCTCGTACCGGGACAGCCTCCAGCACCCGCAAAAAGGTGACGAAAACGCCCCAATACTCCGCAAAAGGGGCCAATACCATGAAAATTGTGGGCCTGGTGCTGCTTTTCGCAGGCCTGGTGTCTATGGTGCAGGGCGTTGGCGCCGCTGCCGGAGTTCTGAGCTGGAGCCTGCTGGCGGAGCTGTTTCCCACCATGGGCCTGGCCGCCGGAGGCCTGGGACTGGTCATCGGCAGCGCCTCTATGACCCGCCGGGCCCGCCGCTTCGGCAAATATCTGGCCTGTGCCCACGGGCAGGACGCCGTGTCTCTGAAAAAGCTGGCCGACACGGCGGAGGTCCCCCAGCGGAAGGTGGAAGGGGACCTGGAGATCATGATCGAAAAGGGCCTCTGGGGCAAGAACGCCTATGTGGACCTGAGCAGCGACATGCTGTTCCGCTCTCCGGAGGCGGCGGAGGCATACTTTGCCCCGCGGCAGACCGCCCAGGAGCCGGCCCCGGCGGAGCAGGGCTATTCCGGTATCCTGCGGGAGATCCGCCGGGCCAACGACCGCATTGCCGACCCTGTCCTCAGCCAGAAGATCGACCGGCTGGAGGAGGTGGCGGGGAAGATTTTCCGCATCATCGAAAAGGAGCCCGCCAAAAAGGGCAAGGCTGGCACCTTCCTGAACTACTATCTGCCCACCACCCAGAAGCTGCTGAATTCCTACGCCGAGTTTGAGGAGGCCGGGGTCAGCGGCGAGAATCTCAACCAGGCCAAGGCCAAAATCCAGAGCACCATGGACAGCATCGTGGCGGGCTTTGAGCGGCAGCTGGATGAGCTGTACCGCGCCGACGCCATGGACATCGACAGCGATATCCGGGTCATGGAAACCATGCTCCGCCGGGACAGCGCCACCGTGGCCGACGATTTCGGCCTGGGCGGCACGGCGGTACAGCAGCAGGACGAATGAAGGAGAGACTCCCTGTGAAACGAATTTTTGCTTTGATTTTAGCGCTGTGTATGACCTTTTCCCTTTTTGCCTGCGGCAAAAAGCAGGCGGACCCCACGCCAGGCAGCCAGTCCTCCGCCAATACCGGGACCGCTGACCCCGGTCAGGGCGGCGGCTCTGCCGCGCCCACGGACCCCGGCACCGGTGGGTCCGGCAGCGGAAGCGGGTCCGGCGATCCGTCCGGCACCGGCAGTACCGGCAGCGGCTGGGCCGGTACCCGGGTGGCGGTGATCTATTTCTCCTGCACCGGCAACACCCGGACGGCGGCAGAGCGCATCCGCGACCTGACCGGGGCGGATCTGATCGAGCTGGTGCCGGAGCAGCCCTATACCAGCCAGGATCTGGACTACAACGACGAGAGCTGCCGGGCCAATCAGGAGCAAAAGGACCCCGCGGCCCGGCCCCGGATCGCGGGCCAGCCGCTGGACCTGTCCCAGTATGGCACCATCTATCTGGGCTATCCCATCTGGCAGGGCACCGCACCACGGATCATCAACACGTTCCTGGACAGCTATGACCTGACCGGGAAAACCATCCGGCCCTTCTGCACCAGCGGCAGCAGCGGCATCGAGACCTCCGTGGCGGATATCCGGGCGGCTGCGCCGGAGGTCAACGTGACGGCGGGCCTTCACATCGCCGACCCCGACGGCAGCGATGTGAAGGCCTGGGCGCTGGGTTAATAAACAAGAGGAGTCCGGCGCGTGCCGGGCTCCTTTAACCTATAAAAAACCGCCTGCCGGAACCCCGGCGGGCGGGCTGCTGCAATGTCAGGACAGGCTTTTGAAAAGCTCCTCCAGGTCGGACTGCCGGTAGATCACGGCTTTCTGGTTCTGATTGGCCTGGACCACGGCGTTCGACAGAACGGGATCCGTCTGGGCGATGCGGGCCGTCAGCTGCGTCAGCTCCTGGGCGGTCAGCGTGGTCCTGCCGGGTGTAAGGGTATCCTGAGCGCTCATGGTCCCGAAGCTGTCCAGAAAATACCGGTGGCCGTTTTCATCATACACGGCATACAGTACCGTGTTGTAATCGGTGATGGGGTGATATTTTTCCCCGCTGCCGTCATAATCCTTCAGGAAAACCAACAGCTCGGTTCCGTTTATAAACAAGGGGTAGTTGGGAGAGGATGCCTCTGAGCAGCCGCCTTGCACCAGGGTAAAGTGCCGGGGAAGGTCCCCTTTATAAGACTCCTGAACGGCCGCGTCGAAGAACGTGACCCAATTGCGCAGGTCCTCTCCCTGCCAGTCGCCCACCGTGACACGGGCCACGGCGTCTGCCTCCTGAAAGGCGTCGGAAATGGAATAATAGCGCTCAAACATGGACCGGATCTGCATCTCCCCCCACCGGCTGGGGGGCAGAACGGGCTCGTGGGCCGCACAGGCGGTTGCGGACAGCAGCAGAACCGCCGCTAAAACAAAAGAAATCCCTGGCCGCAAAAATGATCTGTTCACGGTGAACCTTCCTCTCTTTATGTATAATCGGCGGATAGGTGCGCGAAATAGTCCTCCAGGTCGGTCAGACGATAGAGGTCGCCGGAGGACGCAGCCGGCCGGTCCGGGTCGGCCTGGGAGGGCGCAATGGCAGCCAGAACCGGGTCCTGCTTTGTCAGATGGTCCCTGATCTGAAGGAGCTGCTCCTGCCCCGGGTGCGCAACGGCCGGGCAATCGGCGGGCTGATTGATCTGACTCCATTGGGTCATCATGCCCAGGGCGTCCAGAACGTAAGACATGCCGCTGTCGTCCCGGGTCACATACATCACCGTGGAATACGTGTTTATCAGCTCATAGGCGTCCGGATACTCTACCAGGTCGTAGGTATCCCGGTACATGGACACATCGTATTTGATCAAGAACAGCAGCAGCTGATTGCCATAGGTGAATACGGGATAATTTCGGTAGGTCCAGGTGGAGCAGCCCTCCTGGGCCAGGACAAACTCATGGGGGATATCCCCCTTGTACACTTTTTGGACCGTTGTCCGGAAAAAGGTTCGCCCGGTGATCAGCTCCTCCTCCAGCCAATCCCCCACCGTAACAAGGGCCACCACCTCTGCGGCGTCATAGGCCTCCGACAGGGAGTAGGTGTGGGGAAGCATTCCTTGGGCCTCTCCCTCCCCCCACCGGCTGGGGGGCAGAACGGGCTCGTGGGCCGCGCAGGCGGTTGCGGACAGCAGCAGGACCGCCGCTAAAAGCGCGGATAGAAATTTTTTCATGCTCGTTACCTCCTGATCTGATTTTGACCGTATGGGCTGCGGCAGGCGCACAGACGGAATACGGCGCAGCCGTCTATGCGCCCGGGGAAAGCGCTTGGGTACACCTTGCCCAAACTACACAGGTTCTGTGGGCGGAATTATCTGCAAAATTGAATGATTCGATACGCATAAAACACGCTCTTTCCATAAAACATACTATTTTACAATTATACCGTTAAATTATATATAACATATTCGCGAGGGAAAGTCAACATTTTCTCTGAATTGCGGAAGCGGAAAAACGGTTTTCCGCAAAGACGGGGGAGACTGGAAATCCCCGGGAAGGTGTGGTAAAATAACGGAAAACAAGCGTTGAAAGGGTATGTGCTATGCGTATACTGGTTTTATCCGATTCCCACGGGTGCGTGGACCCTATGCAGCAGTGCGTGGAGCTAGTGCAGCCCCAGGCCATCCTCCATCTGGGGGACTGCGCCCGGGACGCGGACCGGCTGGGGCGGCTGTATCCCCGGATCCCGCTGCTGGGGGTGCCCGGCAACTGCGACTATGGCAGCGCGGACCAGCCGGAGCGGCTGACGGAGCTGGGCGGCGTCCGCATCCTGATGATGCACGGCCACACCCGGCATGTGAAGTCCGGCCCCATGGCGGCCATGTACGCCGCCCGGGAGTGCGGGGCGGATATCCTGCTGTTCGGCCACACCCACCAGCCGCTGGTGGACCGCAGCGGCGATTTCTGGGTGATGAATCCTGGGTGCATCGGGCCCAGTCCCCGGCGGACCTATGGCGTCATCACCCTGGAGGACGGCAGGGTGGACTGCGCCGCCCTCCGGCTGTGAAGGGGGGCGGCGGGATGCTGTACGCAGGATGCCACCTGTCTGCATCGGAGGGCTTTCTGGCTATGGGCCGGACGGCGCTGTCCCTGGGGGCCAATACGTTTCAGTTTTTCACCCGGAATCCCCGGGGCAGCCGGGCCAGGGCCATGGACCCCGCCGATGCGGCGGCGCTGCGGCAGCTGCTGGCGGATCACGGCTTCGGGCCGCTGGTGGCCCACGCGCCGTATACCATCAATCCCTGCTCCAAGGAGCCCCGGACCCGGGAGTTTGCCGTTCAGACCATGGCGGATGACCTGGACCGGCTGGAGCACCTGCCGGGGAACTATTACAATCTCCACCCGGGCAGCCACACGGGCCAGGGTACGGAGACAGGTATCCGCCAGATCGCCCAGGCCCTCAACGCCGTGCTGCTGCCGGAGCAGCGGACCACGGTGCTGCTGGAGACCATGGCCGGGAAGGGCACGGAGCTCGGCGGGCAATTCCGGGAGCTGCGGGAGATCATGGATCGGGTGGCCCTGCCGGTGGGGGTTTGCCTGGACACCTGCCATGTGTGGGACGCCGGGTACGACATCTGCGGCGATCTGGACGGCGTGCTGACGGAGTTCGACCGGGTCATCGGCCTGGACCGGCTGCGGGCAGTACACCTGAACGACAGTCTGAACCCCTGCGGCAGCCACAAGGACCGGCACGCCGTGCTGCTGGGCGGCGCCATGCCCCTGGAGGCCATCCGGCGGGTGGTGAATCATCCGGCGCTGCGGGGCCTGCCCATGGTGCTGGAAACGCCCAACGACCTGCCGGGGTACGCGGCGGAGATCCGGCTGCTGCGGCAGCTGGCGGAGGAGGGGTGAGCATGGGACTGCGTCTTTCTGCGGCGGGAATTTTCCTGCTGGGGGCTCTGGGGCTGCTGCTGCACTCCACCCTGCCGCAGACGGGGCACATCCGGGCCGGGATGTTCTGCTTTTATACGAATCTCAGCAATTTGGCGGTGCTTTTATACGAACTGGCGCTGGCTATCGTCCCGGCGGGCGGGGTGCGGCGGCTGCTGACCGGCAGCACCGTGGCCCTGGCCATGACCCTGTGCATCTATGTAACGCACCTGGTGTATCACTTCGTGCTGGTGCCGGACGCCAGGCGACGGGGGCAAAAATTTGCCGACTTCGGCGGCAGCTTTGGGAACCTGTGCGTCCACTATGGAACGCCGTGGCTGGTGGTGATGCAGTGGGTGCTGTGGGGCGATAAGTCCGGGCTGACGGTGCTGTCCGCCGTGTGGTGGCTGGCGCTACCCCTGGCATACTTTGCGTATGCCATGCTGCGGGCCCGGACGGGCAAGCCCATCGGCCACACCAGGCTGCTGTATCCATACCCGTTTATGGACCTGGAAAAGCTGGGCCCCAAAAGGTTCTGCCGCAGCGTGGCGGCGGCGCTGGCGGCGTTTTTCGCCCTGGGCTGTGTATTTGTGGGCCTGGGACGGCTATTGGGATAGGAGGAATGACCATGGAAACAGAAGTGAAGCTGACGAAGCTGGCCTCCTGCGCCGGATGCGGGGCCAAGGTGGGGGCCGGGACCCTGGTGAAGCTGCTGGACGGGTTCCGGACCCATTCGGACCCCCGGCTGCTGGTGGGGTACGACAAATCCGACGACGCCAGCGTGTATTACCTGGACGAGAACACGGCCCTGGTGCAGACCACGGACTTTTTTCCCCCCATTGTGGACGACCCCTTCCTGTATGGGCAGATCGCCGCGGCCAACGCCATCAGCGATGTGTACGCCATGGGCGGGGAGCCCAAGCTGGCCCTGAACATCCTGTGCCTGCCGGAGTCCATGACCCGGGAGATGGTCCAGGAGCTGCTGCGGGGCGGGTATGACAAGGCCTATGAGGCCGGGGCCATCATCACCGGCGGCCACACCATCCACGGGGCGGAGCCCATTTATGGGCTGGCGGTGTCGGGGTTCGTGGACCCCCGGCGCATTCTGACCAACAGCGGGGCCCGGCCCGGGGACGTGCTGCTGCTGACCAAGCCCCTGGGCGTGGGCGTGCTGACCACTGCCGCCAAGGCGGGGCTGGCGGAGCCTGCGGTGATGGACCGGATCTATCGCCAGATGGCTACCCTGAACCGCACCGCCCGGGACATTATGGTGAAATACCGGGTCCACAGCTGCACCGACGTGACGGGCTTCGCCCTGCTGGGCCACAGCTTCGAGATGGCCCAGGGCAGCGGCTGCACCGTCCATATCCAGAGCGGGAACGTCCCCTTCCACCCGGAGGCCTGGGACCTGGCCGCCATGGGCCTGATCCCAGCCGGGGCATACCGGAACCGGGATTTCGCCCAGAAGGGCGTCACCGTCCGGGGAGACGTCAGCCGCACCATGCAGGACCTGCTGTATGATCCCCAGACCAGCGGCGGCCTGCTGATGGCGGTGGACCCCGCCGACGCGGCGGCATGCCTGCGGGAGCTGCGGGACAGCATCCCCGCCGCGGCCCAGGTGGGCTACGTCACCGAAAAGGAAGAAAACTGGCTGATTCTGGAATAAACGAATCCCCTCCGGCATGGCCGGAGGGGATTCGTTTATTCCAGAGGGTTCGCGGCATGGTTAGTGGAGCAGCCACGGCATATAGCGCTTCAGGTACTTGAGGTTGAACTCCCTGGATTCCTCCGCGAAGTCCGCCAAGGGCTGTAGACTCCCCGTGGCCAGGCAGTCCTGGGCTACGAAGGCCGTCTTAGGTTCCCACACCCGCCAATAGTTCCGTTTCAGCTTTTCCGGAGGAACATCCTGATCATAGTCACGTTTATTGATATAGGTTGAATTTTTCAGAGCAGCCCATGTCATGGCCTCATCGCCGATTTCATACCGAAGGCAGGGACGCTCCGGACGATCGACCTCAGCGGGAGATACTTTCAGGATGTCTGCCGGTGTCCGCACTTCGTTCAGGGCGTTAAGAGCACATTCCATCTGCCAGTAGAGGTCCTGAGATTTCATCCAAACCGCTGTGCCGCCATAGGGACCCGCCACACGACACATTTCCGGATCGCCAAGCTTGTACCTTCCGAGCATGTCACAAAAATAACCGGCAATGTAACCCCGTATATTGGACTGGCGATAGTTGCACCATAGGTATTCTGACAGCGTTTGTGCGTAATACTCCACCCGCAGGTCTATGGTCAGATACTCGTAAAATAAAGCGATCTGGAGGATATTTCCATCTACCAGGCGCAGCCACTCTGTATGGTCTTTATAGGGATGGAACCCGTTATCCCACATTTTCTGTGCGAAGGTGCGCTGGACCAGCGCATCAATTTGCGGTATGTTTTTTCGTGACATCTGCTTTCCTCCTATATCTTCCCAGCGGTAAAAACTCACCCATCGCGGCTTAAAGCCCGGATAAGAAATCTTTTTGTCTTTGAGCCGATTTCGTGCTCGCCCTCAAAATAAGCCAGGTTGGCCTCATTGAAAACCATCAGCGCAGGGCCGTTTCCAATGGTCGATTGGATCGCATCCTCAACGGGAGCGTAGGCCCCGTCGATGGATTCTTCGATTGAAATCACATAGCACAACCTGCCGCACCCCTGTCTTTTCAGCTCCGAACGGATATCACTTCCGGGAGAGAACTCCTGGCGGCCGGTGCGCCTGAAAAACGACTCGTCCAGCTTCCAGATGTATGAATGCCTTTTTGATGATTGTAGAGCGTATAAAGCGCGGTCCTGGCGCGCCTTTGAGAAGTACCTCCGTACAATTTCCTTTTCCACAGCCGCGTCCATGCCAAAGCCCCCTTTTACAATGATCGGGTGTATGCTGTTTCTATTTCAGCAGCAACGGCATATAGCGCTTCAGATACTTGAGGTTGAACTCCCTGGATTCCTCCGCGAAGTCCGCCAAGGGCTGTAGACTCCCCTTGGCCAGGCAGTCCCGGGCTACGAAGGCTGTCATGGGTTCCCACACCCGCCAATAGTCCCGTTTCAGTTTTTCCGGAGGAACATCTCCCTGAAAGTAATAGGAAGTCGGGCACTTCACGTTCTCCAGGGCTTTCCACACGCCATCCATATCACCAGCATCATACCAAAGGCAAGGCCGCCTATGAAAAACGAGTTCTCTTTCATGGGGATACGATAGAATATCCTGGGCTGTATGGATCGTGTTCAATGTTTCAATCGTGTACTGCAATTGCATATTTAAATCATTATTTGTGCATATATAACGACAGTTCTCATCATATTGTGCACTGGCATTCCGATAAAAAATTCCCGAATAGGATGTCATATTCATCTGGCTGCGATAATTGCACCACATGTACTCTGACAGAGTCTGGGAGTAAAAGAGAATTTCTGGCAGTGTATATCCAGAACAAAGGATGATCTGCATGACATTTCTATTCACCACGCGAACCCATTCAGTGAAGTCACGAAGGGCAAAGAAACCGTTAGCTTCCAATGTATCCTTCCAGTGCAGTGCCATGAAAATATTCATTTCCTTCAAATACGGATTTCTCATATATGTATCTCCCTTCAAATCCATTCACTGCGCTATGGGAAGAATGAAATTACCAGAAAATTCCAATTTTCGGGTATATTGACGTATCTGTTGGAATTATAGCAAAAAAAACACAGAGTTGGCAACCCTGTATTTTACAAATCCACACAGAAAAAAGACGTATTTTTCCCGGGACGGGGGCATATACTGAGGGGAAGTTTCCAGGAAAGGATGTATGTCTATGTCCGATTTTTCCCAGCATGTGCCCCTGTCCACGTTTTTGCAGGCCCACCCCGACCAGGGGAGCCTGCGGGTGCAGGTGGCCTCCGGCGGCGGAACGTTTCCGGTAGCCGGGGCAAGGGTGGAGGTATACCGGCGGTTCGGGGGCCAGACCCACACGTTTTACCGGGGGCTGACCGATGAATCGGGTATCGTTCAGGGCATCGCCCTGCCGGCCCTGCCCGCCGCCTGGTCCCAGGCGCCGGACACCGCCTCCATCAGCGGCACCGGGTATCTGGTGTCGGTGCGGCATCCCATGTTCGTGCCCCAGGAGGACCGGGAGGCCACGGTGTATGCCCGCATCGAATCCATTCTGCCGGTGATGCTGGAGCCGGTGATATAAGGGGGGAGCGCTATGCCTGCAACGCCTGTGGTCCCGGAGACCATTACCGTACACCTGGGCCCGCCGGGGTCCTCGGCCCGGAACGTAGAGGTGCCCTTTGCCGCCTATATCAAGAACGTGGCCTCCCACGAAATTTACCCCACCTGGCCGGAGAACGCCATTCGGGCCAACATCCTGGCCCAGATCTCCTATGCCCTGAACCGGGTGTATACCGAGTATTACCGCACCCGGGGATACGACTATGACATCACCAGCACCACCCAGTATGACCAGGCCTATGTGGACGGCGGCGACGTTTTCGAGAACATCAGCCAGATCGTGGACGACAGCTTCAACAACTATATCGTCCGGCAGGGCAGCGTGGAGCCGTTGTTTGCCCAGTTCTGCGACGGAGTGCGGACCCAGTGCGGGGGACTGTCTCAGTGGGGCAGTGTGGACCTGGCTCGGGACGGCATGAACCCCTATGAGATTCTGCAATACTACTACGGAGGGGACATCAGCATTGTGTTCAACGCCCCGGTAGGGGGGAACGTGCCCTCCTATCCCGGGCGGCCTCTGCGCCGGGGGGACGTGGGCAACGATGTGCTGCTTCTCCAGCGGCAATTGAGCCGCATCCGCCGGAACTATCCGGCCATTCCGGAGATCCCGGAGCCGTCCACGGTGTTCGACGTACCCATGGAGGAGGCGGTGAAGTCCTTCCAGCAGATCTTCAACCTGACCCCGGACGGCGTCGTGGGCAAGGCCACCTGGTACAAGATCAAGCAGATCTATAACGGCGTCAAGGGCCTGTCGGAGCTGTCCGGCGAGGGGCTGACCATCTCCGAGGTGCAGAGGCAGTATACCGAGGCCCTGCGGCTGGGGGACAGCGGCCTGGCGGTGCGGACGGTGCGGTTTTTCCTGGCTTTTCTGGGGTATTTCCTGCCGGAACTGCCGCCCATCCGGCTCAGCGATGTCTTTGACCAGGAGATGCTGGACGCCGTGTACGCCTTCCAGAGCTATGCGGGCCTTCCCGCCGACGGCGTGGTGGGGCGGGACACCTGGAACGCCCTGCGGCAGGCCTATGAGGATGTGCTGGAGGACCTGCCGGAGGACTATCAGCAGTTTGCCCGGGAGATTTATCCGGGGCGGTTCATCGTCCTGGGGGACCGGGGCGACACGGTACTGCTTTTGCAGCAGCAGCTGAATCGCATTGCGGCCCAGGACCCGGATATTCCCACCGTGGCGGAGGACGGCATTTTCGGCCGGGGCACCCAGGCCGCTGTGCTGGCCTTGCAGCGAAAGCTGGGCATCGACCCCACCGGGGCCGTGGGCCCTGTGCTGTGGGCGAAGATCGTCACCCAGGGAGCGGGGTATTGAAATCAGGTTGTCAAAAAAGGGCGTTGCCCTTTTTTGACAAAAGAGATTCCGCTCCGACCCGCGCGTTTTCACGCATAAAATGCGTGAAAACACACTCTCTCCGCGCAAAGTATTTTTCGCGACGTACACGCCCAACGGAAGTCCCCTTGGGGGGCGCCGCCGCGAAAAATGGATTGAACCTTATTCGCGGCCTGCGGGCCGCGAACTCTGCGAGGCTTTTTTGACAAGCTGAAAGAGGCTGCCTCAGGTGAGGCAGCCTCTTTTGTTTGCACTTTTCGGGTTCAGCCGTGACTTAGCCGAAGTTCACGTCCAGGCGGACGATGCCGTCGATGGCAATGTCGAAGTAGGGAGCGGAACGCTTCTCAGACTCGGCGAAGTAACCATCGTGGACGACCTCGGTGTCATGCTCCATGTTGGCGTCGTTATCCACGTCGGCCATGTAGGAGGTCAGGTGACCCTCGGCGTCGATCTTCATGTCGGCGGTGACATTCTCGCCGCTGACGGTGAAGGTGGACACGTCAAACACGTGCAGCTCGCCGCTCTCCAGCTTCTTCATGGCCTCGTCAATGGCGGCCTGGGTGCCGTCGGCGGCCACGTTGGTGTTCAGGTCAGCCAGAACCACGGACTTGGTGGCCAGGGTGCCGGTCCAGTCAGCCTCGATATCCTTGCCGTCGATGACAGCCTGGATGGCGTGGACATAGTAGGGAGCCCAGTCAATGCGGGAGGAGATGATGTAGGTGTTGGGGCCAACGGAAACGGTGGAGCCGTTGTAGGACACGTTGGGCACGCCGGCCTTCTCGCAGGCGGTGGGAGCGCCCATGGAGTCAGCGTGCTGGCTGATCAGAACGCAGCCGTTCTGGATCAGCTTCTCGGCGCCTTCCTTCTCGGCGGTCTCATCGTACCAGCTGCCGGTGAAGGTCACTTCCATGGTGGCAGTGGGGCAGACGGAGCGAGCGCCCAGGAAGAAGGAGGTGTAGCCGGAGATAACCTCGGCATAGGTGAAGGCACCAACGTAGCCCATCTTGGCCTTGTCCGCGGTGATCTTGCCGGAGTCGATCATCTCGTTGAGCTTCAGACCGGCAGCGATACCGGCCAGGTAACGGCCCTCATAGATGGAGGCGAAAGCATTGTGGTAGTTGGCCAGGCCCTCGGTATGGGCGCGGACGCCGGTGGAGTGGCAGAACTGGACGTTCTTGAACTCCTTGGCGGCCTCGATCATGTAGGACTCGTGGCCAAAGCTATCGGCAAAGATGATGTTGCAGCCCTGCTCAGCCAGCTCGGCGGCAGCGTTGTAGCACTCCTGGCCTTCGGGGACGTTCTTCTTGATGAAGTAATCTTCATTCTCCACCAGGCCCAGGGTCTTACAGGCTTCCTTGGCGGCGTTGATGAAGTTGAGGTCGTAGGTGGAGTTTTCATCGTGCAGGGTGATGAAGCCCACCTTGACCTTCTGGGTCTTGTTGTCGTCGGGCTTGTCGTTGCCGCCCTTGGAGCAGGCGACCAGAGACAGAGCCATGACCAGAGCCAGGATCAGCGCAAGAACTTTTTTCATGTTTTTGTTTTCCTCCTTTTAATATGTGGCGTCCGGCTAAAAGAAGTGCGCAATATGCCGTGCGCCTGAACAACGGGTCACCCCGGCATTCACAGGATATGTAGTATTATACAGGATTCCCGGAAGGATTTCAACTAAAAATGCAAAAAATGCCAAAAAATTCCGCAGATGCACCAATATAGCCGAATGATTCAGGGAAATATCCCGTCGAATCGCAGAAAAAACGTTACCGGCAATATGGATTCCCGCAGGCTGCCTTCCGGCAGGCTTATGACGGAATGGCCCTTTGCCCGCAGGGCGGGGTGCTCTGCGGGCAAAGAGGGATGATTTTACTGATGGACCCGGGTGCCGGTTTTGCCCTCGATGCCGTCCCTGGCCTTCTCCAGCAGGGTGATCAGGGCGGTGCGGCCGGCCTTGGATTCGGCGAACTTCACCGCAGCCTGGACCTTGGGCAGCATAGAGCCCTTGGCGAACTGGTCCTCGTCCATATAGACCTTGGCCTGGGCCGGGGTCAGGTCGTCCAGACCCTTCTGGTCGGGCTTGTTGAAGTTGATGGCCACCTGCTCCACGGCGGTGAGGATCACCAGCACGTCGGCGTCCAGCAGCTCGGCCAGCAGCTCGCTGCCGAAGTCCTTGTCGATGACGGCGGGGGTGCCGCAGAGCCTGCCGTCCTTGCGCACCACGGGGATGCCGCCGCCGCCCACGGCGATGACCACATGACCGGCGTTGAACAGGGCCTTGATGGACTCGGCCTCCACGATGTCAAAGGGCTTGGGGGAGGGGACCACCTGGCGATAGCCGCGGCCGGCGTCCTCCACCATGGTATAGCCCTTTTCAGCGGCGATGCGGTCGGCGGTCTCCTTGTCATAGAAGGCGCCCACGGGCTTGGTGGGATTCTGGAAGGCGGGGTCGTCCTGGGACACCACGGTCTGGGTGACGATGGTGGCCACGGGCTTCCGGATACCCCGGGCGGTCAGCTCGTTGCCGATGGCCTGCTGCAGGTGATAGCCGATATAGCCCTCGGACATGGCGCCGCACTCGGGGAAGGGCATGTCGGCCTTGATGGCGCCGGCCTCGGCGGCGGTGGACAGGCCCAGGTTGATCATACCCACCTGGGGGCCGTTGCCGTGGGCGATGACCACCTCGTTGCCCTCGGCGATCAGGTCCACGATGGCCTTGGCGGTTTTGCTGACCAGGGCCAGCTGCTCGGCGGCGGTGCTGCCCAGGGCGTTGCCGCCCAGGGCGATGACAATGCGTTTGGACATAGTGCTTTTACCTCTCAATAATCAGAATGAGCGGGGATAGCGGGGGCGTGACCGCCCCCGCTATGTAGTTTTACCGGATTCAGAAGGATTTACGCTGCTCCTTGCCCTCGTCCATGGCCATCAGCGCCCGGACGGGATCCTTCACCTGGGCCAGGAAGATCATGGCGGCGATGATATAGGGCTTGTAGGAGGCCTGCTTGTACAGGGGCACGATATAGCGGTCGAACACGGAGTTGTCCACTTCGCCCTCGGCGCAGCTCAGGCCGCTGATGTCGGCGGGCAGGCAGTGCAGGTACAGAGCCTTGCCGCCCTTGGTGAGCTGCATCATCTCCTCGGTGCAGGCCCAATCCTTGTGCTGGGCGTTCTGGGCCAGCAGCTTCTTCTCCAGAGCGTCGATGCCGTCCTTGTCGCCCTGGGCGTACAGGCGGGTGCGCTCCTCCATGGCGGCGAAGGGAGCCCAGCTCTTGGGATACACGATATCGGCGTCGGTAAAGGCCTCGGCCATGGAGTTGGTCTTGTGGAACTTGGAGCCGTACTTCTCGCAGTTCCTGCGGGCCACCTCCTCCACCTCGGGCATCACGTCGTAGCCCTCGGGATGGGCCAGGGTCACGTCCATGCCGAAGCGGGTGAACAGGCCGATAACGCCCTGGGGAACGGACAGAGGCTTGCCGTAGGAGGGAGAATAGGCCCAGGTCATGGCAACCTTCTTGCCCTTCAGGTTCTCCACGCCGCCGAAGTAGTGGATGACATGCAGCATGTCGGCCATGCACTGGGTGGGGTGATCCACGTCGCACTGCAGGTTCACCAGGGTGGGCTGCTGCTCCAGAATGCCGTCGCGGTAGCCCTCCTTCACGGCGTCCATGAAGGTGGTCTGGTATTTGTGGCCCTCGCCGATGAACATATCGTCCCGGATGCCGATGACGTCGGCCATGAAGGACACCATGTTGGCGGTCTCACGAACGGTCTCGCCGTGGGCGATCTGAGACTTCTTCTCGTCCAGGTCCTGAACCTCCAGGCCCAGCAGGTTGCAGGCGGAGGCGAAGGAGAAGCGGGTACGGGTGGAGTTGTCGCGGAAGATGGAGATGCCCAGGCCGGAATCGAAGATCCGGGTGCTCTTGTTGCGCTCGCGCAGGTCACGCAGGGCGTCGGCCACGGTGAACACGGCGTCGATCTCGTCGTCGGTCTTGTCCCAGGTCCAGTAGAAGTCGGTCTTGTACATATCGTTGATATGCAGCGTCTCCAGATGGCGCGCCAGCTCGATGGTCTTGCTCATGTTGATTTTCTCCTTTTTTTATATGTGTATTTCTGCGGGGAGCCTCGCAGAGCTCATGTCCGCAGGTGCAGAGATTTTTTTACTTGATGTCGTTGCCGGTGAGCTCCTGGCGGAAGCTGGTGGCGGAGCCGTCCTTGTTCTCGGGCTTGTACAGGCCGGGCACAGCGGCGTACAGAGCGGCGCAGGTCACCAGATCCTGCTTCCAGGTGATCTCGTTGGGGGCGTGGGCCTGGGACTCGGCTCCGGGGCCGAAGCCCACGCAGGGGATGCCGTAGCGGCCCTGGATGGACACGCCGTTGGTGGAGAAGGTCCACTTATCCGTCAGGGGACGGCCCCGGCGGGTGGACATGGCCTTCTCGTCGGCGCCGATGCGCTCCGTGCCCCACAGGGCGTGGTGGGCATCGATCAGGGCCTGGACGTGGGGAGCGGACTCCTTGTTGATCCAGGTGGGGAAGAAGCACTCGGTTTCGTACACATGGCCGGTCCAGGCGGGACGGTCATACATATACATGGACACCTTCACGTCCTTGGCGTACTTCTTGCAGGCGGGCAGGTCCTCGATCTCCTTCAGGCAGGACTGATACGTCTCGCCGGCGGTCATGCGGCGGTCGACGGAGATGGCACAGGAGTCAGCCACGGCGCAGCGGGAGGGGGAGGTGTAGAAGATCTGACTGGTGGTGCAGGTGCCCCGTCCCAGGAAGCGGGCGTCCTCATAGTGCTCGGGGTTGAACTTGGGGTCCAGCATCTTCACCAGGCCGTTGATCTCGGTGGAGCCGTCGGCGGGGTTCTCGTTGAGGTCGCGGATGTTCAGCAGCACCTCGGCCATCTTGTGGATGGCGTTGTCGCCCCGTTCGGGGGCGGAGCCGTGGCAGGACACGCCGTGCATGTCTACCCGGATCTCCATGCGGCCCCGGTGGCCGCGATAGATGCCGCCGTCGGTGGGCTCGGTGGAGATGACGAACTCCACCTGGTTCCGGGCGTCCTCGGGACCGTTGAAGTACTCATTGACGATGGACTGCCAGCACATACCGTCGCAGTCCTCCTCCTGAACGGAGCCCACCACCATGATCCTGTAGCCCTGGGGAATCAGGTCCAGATCCTTCATGATCCTGGCGCCGTAGGTGGCGGCGGCCATGCCGCCCTCCTGGTCGGAGCCGCCCCGGCCATAGATGACCTCGTCGGTCTCATAGCCCTGATAGGGGTCGGCCTCCCAGTTTTCGATGTTGCCGATGCCCACGGTGTCGATGTGGGAGTCCAGGGCGATGATCTTGTCGCCGGTGCCCATCCAACCGATGACGTTGCCCAGCTTGTCGAACTCCACCTTGTCATAGCCGAGGCTTTCCATCTCCTGGGCGATGCGGCGGACCACGCCCTCCTCCTGGCAGGATTCCGAGGGGATAGCGATCATGTCCCGCAGGAACTTGGCCATAGCGGGACGATAGTCCTGTGCGGCCTTCTTGATGGCTTCGAAATTCATGGTGTTACCTCCGTTTGCTTTTCTATATTTTCTTTCTCAATGGCGGGAGATTTTTTCTCTATGCCCCTATCATATCACAGAGAACGCAGATGTCAAACAAAAAATCTGGATTCCTAAAATATTTTTTGGGAAAGCCGTTGATTTCTGAAAAAAGTGTGGTATCATGGGGGTGTAGAAAAATTGCGGAGAGGTGGGCTATGGAGGAAAAACGTTTGGAAATGCTCAAGCAGCTGGCGGCGGGCATCGCCGCGCAGTTCGGCAGCAACTGTGAGGTAGTGATCCACGATGTGTCCAGCAATCATCCGGACCACTCCATTGTCCACATTGAAAACGGCCACGTGTCCGGCCGGAAGGTAGGCGACGGGGCGTCGCAGGTGGTGCTGGACCAGATGGCGTCTCAGGCCGAGCATCCCCAGGATCACCTGTGCTATCTGACCCGGACGCCGGACGGCAAGATCCTCAAGTCCTCCACGCTGTATATCCGCAACCGGCGGGGGGCCGTGACGGCGATCTTCTCCATCAATTACGACGTATCGGGCCTGATGATGATCCAGAGCACCATCGGCGATCTGCTGTCCACCCAGGACAAGGAGCAGACGGAGCCCGAGCGCATCATCAATGTCAACCACGTCCTGGACGAGCTGATCGAGCAGTCCGTGGCCCTGGTGGGCAAGCCCGTGGCCCTGATGAACAAGGACGACAAGGTCCGGGCCATCCGCTTTCTGAACGAGTCCGGGGCGTTCCTGGTGACCAAGTCCGGCGACAAAGTGGCTAAATACTTCGGTATTTCCAAATATACTCTTTATTCCTACATCGACGCAAACAAAGACGGAGACAAATAAATCAGGAGGAAAGAAAACATGATCGATCTGACCATCAACAAGACCGGCCTGGAGCACAATATCCAGAAGGCTAAGGAGAACAACATCATTATCCCCACCATCGCCCAGATGCAGAACCCCGACCTGATCCCCGAGAAGATCAAGGCCAAGCTCAGCCACACCGGCCTGTGGGACGTGGACCCCGTGAACCTGTTCCGCATCTCCTGGCACAACGAGGCCAAGGAGCAGGGCGGCCTGTTCCAGGCGGTTCCCAACTATGTGGAGATCCCCAGCAAGCTCTCCGGCGTGCCCTGCCGCATCATCGCCATGTCCGGCAAGTGGTTCCCCACCGGCTGCCATAAGGTGGGCGCCTCCTTCGGCTGCCTGGCTCCCCGCCTGGTCACCGGTCAGTTCGACGCCACCTATCACCACGCCGTATGGCCCTCCACCGGCAACTACTGCCGCGGCGGCGCCTTCAACTCCAAGCTGCTGGCCTGCGAGTCCGTGGCCATCCTGCCCCAGGATATGTCCAAGGAGCGGTTCGACTGGCTGAAGTCCATCGCCGGTCAGATCATCGCCACCCCTGGCTGCGAGTCCAACGTCAAGGAGATCTTCGACAAGACCTGGGAGCTGAAGAAGGACCCCACCATGATGATCTTCAACCAGTTCGCCGAGATGGGCAACCCCCTGTGGCACTACAACGTCACCGGCTACGCCCTGGCCGAGCTGTTTGAGGCCGTGAAGAAGCCCGGCCAGACCTTCGCCGGCGCCTGCTTCACCTCCGGCTCCGCCGGCACCATGTCCGCCGGTGACCTGCTGAAGGAGCGCTATCCCCACCTGAAGCTGGCCGTGGGCGAGGCCCTGCAGTGCCCCACCATTCTGGACAACGGCTTCGGCGGCCACCGCATCGAGGGCATCGGCGACAAGCACATCCCCTGGATCCACAACGTGAAGAACACCGACATGGCCATCGCCATCGACGATGAGGATTCCCAGCGGCTGCTGCGCCTGTTCAACACCGCCGAGGGCAAGGCTTACATGAAGAACGAGCTGGGCATGAGCGACGAGGAGATCGAGAAGATGTCCTGGCTGGGCATCTCCGGCATCGCCAACGTCCTGTGCTGCATCAAGATGGCCAAGTACTATGAGCTTACCGAGAACGACGTGGTGGGCACCGTCCTCACCGACTCCGCCGCCATGTATCAGTCTCGGGTGGACGAGCTGAACCAGCTCCACGGTGCATACAACGCCCATGAGGCCGCCATGGACCATGCCCGCCATATGCTGGACCTGAAGACCGACAGCATGCTGGAGCTGACCTATACCGAGCGCAAGCGGGTCCACAACCTGAAGTATTACACCTGGGTGGAGCAGCAGGGCATGAACGTGGAGGACCTGAACGCCCAGTGGTACGACACCAAGGGCACCTGGGACGCCGTTCACGCCCAGGCCAAGGAGCTGGACGAGCTGATCAACGAGTTCAATGAGGCCACCGGTCTGCTGAAGGCTCTGTAAAAAAATGGGAGAGGTACGGCGGAAGAAAATACGGTTGCCTGCATCCGCATATGAGCACGGCTGGTATTTTGTGACGATTTGTACCCAAGCGCGCATGAAGGTTCTTGCGCAGATACGACCTGTTTCTGTAGGGGCGGACGACTCTGTCCGCCCCTGCGGTGTATTACTGACCCCGCTGGGGTCCATCGTGAGGGAATGTCTGGAAGGACTTTCGGACGATGCGGCTGGCATTTCCGTGGACAAATACGTCATCATGCCCAACCACATCCATGTAATCATTTGCATCGACGGTGAAAAGGGCGGACAGAGTCGTCCGCCCCTACAGCGGCTGATGCAGCGTTTCAAATCCATTACCACACGGCGGGCCTGGGACATGAGATATACAAAGCTCTGGCAACGCTCCTATTATGACCATGCCATCCGCAATGATGCCGATTATCTCCGCACCTGGCAATACATCCACGACAATCCCGCCCGGTGGGCGGAGGACGAATACTACTCGGAATAAGGAGAAGAGAGACTATGAAAAACGTGAAATACGGCAAATGCGTCCGCTGCGGCAAGACCTATGAGGCCCGGCCCGACCTGACCAACTGCGAATGCGGCGGCATTCTGGACATCGTGTACGACTATGACTATATCAGGTCCGTTCTGACCAAGGAGAAGCTGGCCCGGCGGGAAAACCGCTCCATGTGGCGCTATCGCGAGCTGCTGCCGGTGGAGGAGACCACCCCCGACACCCCCCTGCGGGTGGGCTGGAGCCCCCTGTATGAGGAGCCTAACCTGGCCCGGCTCCTGGGCCTCCGGAAGCTGTGGATCAAGGACGACGGTCAGAACCCCACCGCCTCCCTGAAGGACCGGGCCAGCGCCATGGCCGTGGCCAAGGCGTATGAGGCCGGAGCCAGGACCATCGCCTGCTCCTCCACCGGCAACGCTGCCAGCTCCCTGGCCGGCAATGCCGCCGCCGCGGGCTTCAAAACCTATATTTTCGTGCCCGAGCGGGCTCCCAAGGGCAAGGTGGCCCAGCTGATGATCTTCGGGGCCAATGTCATCTCCGTAAAGGGCAACTACGAGGAAACCTTCAAAATGTCCGCCCAGGCCATCGAGAAATACGGCTGGTACAACCGCAACGCTGCCATCAACCCCTACCTCTCCGAGGGCAAGAAGACCGTGGCCCTGGAGATCGCCGAGCAGCTGAACTGGGAAATGCCCGACTATCTGGCCATTTCCGTGGGCGACGGCTGCACCATCGCCGGTGTGTGGAAGGGCTTCAAGGATCTGTATGCCATCGGCTTCATCCACAAGCTGCCCCGGCTGATCTCCGCCCAGTCCTACGGCTGCTATCCCATCAACCGTGCCATTCAGGAGAACAAGCCCTGGGAGCCTATGGAGGAGAACACCATCGCCGACTCCATCTCCGTGGGCGTGCCCCGGAACGCCGACAAGGCCCTGGCTGCCATCCGGGAGTCCAACGGCCTGGCCGTCTGCGTCACCGATGAGGAAATTCTGGCAGCCCAGCGGCTGCTGGGCCGCACCTGCGGCGTGTTCGGCGAGCCCGCCGGCGTCACCGGCGCCGCCGCCCTGAAGAAGGCCTGTGAGCAGGGCCTCATCGAAAAGGACGCCACCGTGGTGTCCGTGGTCACCGGCAACGGCCTGAAGGATGTGGCCAACGCCATCAAGTCCGCCGGTGAGCCCCTGCACATCGAGCCGGACCTTGACCTGATGGTCCGGGGCTTCGCTGAGCGGGGCGTCACCGTGGAATAATGCAGTACGGCTGCGTGGCGCCCGCCGTGTTCCTCAGCCGCCCCAACCGGTTCATCGCCCGGGTGCAGCTGGGGGAGCAGACGGTGGAGTGCCATGTGAAAAACACCGGCCGCTGCCGGGAGCTGCTGGTACCCGGGGCCACGGTATATCTGGAGCGGGGAACCAACCCCAACCGCCGCACCGCCTGGGACCTGATCGCCGCCGACAAGGGCGGAAAGCTCATCAACATGGACGCCCAGGCCCCCAACCGGGTGTTCGCCGAGTGGGCCCGGGAGCGGTACGCCGACGTGCACCCGGAGGTGCGGTACGGTCAGTCCCGGCTGGACTTCTGCCTGGACGGACAGCATTTTGTGGAGGTGAAGGGCGTGACCCTGGAGCAGGACGGCCACTGCCGCTTCCCCGACGCCCCCACGGAGCGGGGAACCCGGCACCTGCACGAGCTGATCCGGGCCGTGGAGGAGGGGTACCGGGCCACGGCGTTTTTCGTCATCCAGATGGCGGACGCGGAGGACTTCTCTCCCAACGATAAGACGGACCCGGCCTTTGGCGTGGCTTTGCGCCAGGCGGCGGAGGCCGGGGTGGAGATTGCCGCCTGGTGCTGCCGCGTGACCCCCGGCAGCATCGCCCTGGACCGCCCGGTGCCGGTGCGGCTGTGAAGCGGGCCGGGAAGCATAAAAAGAAGCCCCTCCGGGCGGCAATCTGCGCCGCCCGGAGGGGCTTTTTATGTCCGATGGAACCGGCTGTCGGCTCAATAGCCAAACAGCATATCCCGGCGGATCTCCGCCAGGGAGTGCGCGCCGCACATGGCCATGGTGTCCGCCAGCTCCGCCTGGAGCTTCTTCACCAGCACGCCGGGACCCTGGGCCCCGCCGCCATAGACCATGGTGACGAAGGGACGGCCGATGAGCACGCCGTCCGCGCCCAGGGCCAGAGCCTTGAAAATATCCGTGCCGTTGCGCAGGCCGCCGTCCACCAGGATGGTCAGCTTGCCGCCCACCGCGTCGGCGATGGCGGGCAGGATCTCCGCCGTGGAGGGACACTGATCCTGGACCCGGCCGCCGTGGTTGGATACCACGATGGCGCTGGCCCCGGCCTCCAGGGCCTTCTGGGCGCCGCGAACGGTCATGATGCCCTTGATGATAAAGGGCTTTTTGGCGTAGTCAATGATCTGGCGCAGCTCCTCCACGGTTTTGCTGCCTGCCGGGGAGGTCAGCCCCTTCAGGAAGGGCAGGCCCGCCGCGTCGATGTCCATGGCCACGGCCATGGGGTCCGCCTGGCGCACGGCGTCCAGCTTGGCAAACACCGTCTCCATGTTCCAGGGCTTCACCGTGGGAATGCCCGCGCCGCCGGAGGCGGCAATGGCGTGCAGCGCCCCCTCCATCACGGCGGGGTTGGTGCCGTCGCCGGTGAAGGCGGCGATGCCCGCCTGGGCGCAGGAGGACACCAGAATGTCGTTATAGGTCAGATCGTCGTATTTATCCCCATAGTGGAGCTTCATGGCTCCCACCGGGGCGGCAAAAATCGGCGCGGCAAACGTCCGGCCAAACATGGTGAAGGTGGTGTCGATGGGGGCGTTTTCGCAGATGGTGTCCATGTTGATGCACACCTCCTGCCACTTCTGATAGTTGCGCAGCATGGTGGCGGCGGTACCCTTGCCGCCGGGGCCGGGGACCTGGGTGCGGCAGGCCATGCCGTTGCACACGGGACATGCCTTGCAGTAGGGGCCGCTGCATTCCCGGGCGTTCTTGAGAATTTCGCTGTAATCCATAATAGGGAAAACCTCCTCAATTGCGTGTTATAGCCCTATCATAACGCACCGAAAACGTTTTTGCAACCGGTTTTGCCGGATCGTTTCGGTCCGGGTCAAAAAATGGGGCCGGTTACAAAAGTACACGAAACGGAAATCCAACCACGTGATGCATTTCTATTGCATTGTAACATGGGAAAGGAGACACCTATGCACTCAAAAAAACGATTTTTCAGCGTGTGCACGGCCCTGTGCCTGATGCTGCTGCATCACCACCGGTGAGCTTTATGAAACGAAGCATTGGGCGCCCTTGACGCCCCGGAGCAGTTGTATCTCTACAACGGCGACCTGCGCCAGGTGGGGACCTTCACCCCCGTGAGCCGGAACGGGCTGGAATTCTTCATCAACAGATTCCCCATGCAGTTCTGATACTGATTCTTGATTAAAAATTTTAATCAAGAATCCCGTGCGCTGCGCGCACGCACAGCGTGTGAAAACACGCTGTGACGTCTCATACAAAACCTGACGCACCTTCGGTGCTATAAAAAGCTTTTCAAGCTTTTTAACAGGTTTTGGTATGATATAGATACAATCCCCCACCCGGCCCTGCGGCAAGTAGGCCCGGGCGGGGGATTTTGCGCAAAGCCGGTATCAGTCCCGCCGGAAAACGTGGATATCGAAGCTGATGGTCACGTCCAGCGCCGTCAGCGCCGCAAGGCGCTGCGCCCCGGCCCGGGGGGTTTTCCAGTAGTACGGCGTCATCTGGAACAGGGCGTGGATGTCCTCCTGACAGGGCAGATGGATCACGGCCTCCACATGGCGGATCTCCTGATACGAAAAGCCGGGGTAGGGGGTCTGCTTCACCTGGTTGGGGTAGGGCCGGTCATACAGCACCTGCTTCAGCTCCCACAGGTGCTTTTCCGACGGCACCACATACACGAATACGCCGCCGGGCCGCAGCACCCGGTGGAACTCCTCAATGGCCAGGGGGGAAAAGCAGTTGAGCAGCAGGTCCACGGAGCCGTCCGCCACCGGCAGATGGTACGACGAGGCCACGGCAAATTCCGCGTCCTTTTCCCGCTTGGCGGCCCGGCGGAGGATGGCCTTGGAGATGTCCGTTCCCGCCATGGTCACGGACCGCCCCGCCCGGACCAGGGCCCGGTACACCCCGCTGGTGTAGTACCCCTCGCCGCAGCCGGTGTCCAGCACCGACGGCGCGGGCCCGGTATTGGCCAGGGCGATGCTGCACAGGGCGTCCCGCAGGGACGCATAGTAGTCCTTGCTCAGAAAGGCCCACCGGGCGGCGGCCATGCCCTTGTCGTCGCCGGGCATTTTCGAGTGCATCCGGTTGGCAGGCAGCAGGTGGACATAGCCCTCCCGGGCCAGGTCAAAGCTGTGCCCCGCCGGGCAGGAATAGGCGGAAGGCCCCCTGTCCAAGGGGCCGCCGCAGATGGGACAGCAGAATATGCTCATAGGTGTTGATTCTCCGTTAGGTGATATAGTCTGGTCAGTCGGACCAAAGCGGCTCCGGGTATTCAACGATACTGCATTCATGCCCAAAACGCTTGTACAGGTCGCCGACAACGATGTTCTGTTCGCTGTCCGCCTGGGGAAAGGTGGTGATGGTATGGGTGACCTGAAAAATGGAGCACTCCACGGTCCAATTCTCCGAGAGATATTCCACGCGAATGAACTCGTCCACCGGTATCTGTGTGGCGGCGTCCCCGTCGATCCGGCGGAACTGCCCGAGATTTACGGCGCGGGACTCCGCCCGGTAGACGCGCAGGATCTCAGACCGGTCCTTCAGCAGGTCCTCCGCGAAGGTGAAGGCATCGGAACGTAGGGTGGATATGCAGGAGCCGGAATCACTCGCCACATAGCCGCCGTCCAGCGCGTTGGCCCGCATGGCAAAATACTGGACGATGGGTTCGCGGCAAAAGGCAGCGTCCTGGTGGTCTGTGGCATAGCCGCTTTCCATGCGGCTGAAGCTGCTGGAGAACGCATCCCAGTCAACGACCCATCTGCCATCCGCCTTGGAAAGGGTCAGCTGATGGTCCTCGGAAAAGTCCACAGAGTCCATATTGTCGTCGCTGGTAAAGGAGGAGCGGGAAATATCCCGGCAGCAGCGCAGCGCCATATCCATGCTGGCTGTTACCTGCACCATACCGTCCGGATACTCTACCGGCCGGCTGATGGCGGCTTGCAGCCTTATTTCAGGATACAGGGCAGTGGAGGCCATCCAGCCATAAAGGCACAGCTCCTGCAGGGCCTTGTCGGAGCAGCAGGCGGCATGCTCATAGGTGCGGTCCGGCGCGGAGAGGACGGTTGCCATCAGAGTGAAATACTCCGTAATCACTGCCCGTATGGCCTCATCGCCCTCCGCTCCCGCCGCCCACTGGACGGAGACGGTGATGTCCGGGTCCTGGACCTGGGTCCGCTTGGTGCCGGGAGGGTCAAATACATCTTGCCTCCCGGCGGACCGCGTTTCCCGCGCGGACTGCCTGAGGTCCTCTGTTTTGGCCTTCGTCCCGCACCCGGCCAGCAGCAGAACGCACAGCGCGGCGGTGAAAATACGGCATAGCATTGCTTTCATACAAACCTCCTTGTCGAATGCGTGGCGCGGTCAGTTGATAGGCTCCAGGATGTTGCAGTTATGACCGCCGTACTCATAGGTATCGCCCACTACTGTGTACCGGCCGTCGGCGGCACGGGTCAGGGTCAGCATATGGCTCACAATGGCAAACGACGTGCGCATCAGGGGCTGGCGGTCAACAAATTGCAGCCCGTCGATCCGCATGACCTCCGTTACAGGCAGGCGAACGTCGAAGGGGGGCAGCTCCTGGGGAGAGCCGAACTGACAGGCGCGGCCCTGGGCCCCATAGACCCGGGACCAGTCCACCTCGCTGGCAAACAGCTTGGCCTCTGCCAGCAGGGTGCTGGTGGTGCAGGAGGAATCGCCCATTTGTCCGGCCATTTCGTCGGCCCGCAGTTGGAAGTATGCCTCTACCGCCTGGCGCAGCTCCCGGGAGGGCGGGACCTCATCCGCAACGCCACCCTGGAAAAAATTGGATGCATCGGTATCATCGTCCGTTACCGTCCAGCGGCCGTTGAGCCGGGTTAGGGCCAGCTCCCGGGCGGTAGACCAGTGCTCATCCTGGCAATAGGCCGTATCGGTGATATTGCCCGTGGCCTCCTGGGCATCGATAAGCACCCGGACGCGGATATTATCTGACGCGGACGGGGTCAGGTTCTCCAGCGTTGCGGCAGCGCGGGTCCGGAAGCTCAGATCGGAGGACATCATGAACGCATAGAAACGCAGTCCGTCCACCATGTCATCGGTGCAGCAGGGATGTTCCTCCACGGTCATATCCGGCGCGGCCCGAAGGGAATAGGCCAGGGTCATATAGTCCCGTACCGCATCCGCAATGCCGTCCTCACCCTGCTGTCCCTCCGCCCATTGAGTCGTAACGGTCACGTCCGGCTCTACAGCGGTCCGCTGCGTCACCTCCGGGTCCGACGGGTCCACCCAGGCGGCCCCGTCCCACACCTTGTCCGCCCGTCTGGGGGGCGCTTCGTAGGGCATGCTGCCGAATATGGTGGTCTGGTAAACCGGTTCGTCAAAGCCGTCCTGAGCCGGAGGTCCCCACTGCTGTCCGTCGTCCGCTGTTCCGGCGGAATCCTCCGCCTTCGTCCCGCACCCGGCCAGCAGCAGGACGCACAGCGCGGCGGAAATGACCTGTAAAAAACGTTTGTTCATGATACTCTTCCTTTCCGGTTGGAGGTCTGGAATAAGAGCCTTATGTGCCTTTACAAATCAAGTATACCGCCGCGCGTGCCGCAATTCAATTTCAAACCGGTTACAAATGCCGGGAATTTGGTTACAATTTGATGACAGGATTGTATAAAAGTTACAGCTCCCCCTGGGGCAGGGTGACGTCGTGGATCCATTTTCCGGTGCGGATGCGCAGGGCGCACAGAGGCACCTTCAGCAGGCTCTCGGCCTGGATGGCCGCGGCGATGAACCAATAATTGGCCTTGAACACCAGGGCCAGCAGGGCCGTCAGCGGCAGGGCCAGCAGCCACTGGGGCGCAATGTCCAGCGCCGCCGACCAGGCCACGTCGCCGCCAGCCCGCAGCACGCCGGTGACGGCGGAGATGGAATAGGCGTGCAGGGGGATCATCACAAACGACGTCACCGCCAGCGCCGCGGCAATGGCGGCGGACTGGCCCGTCAGCTTGAACAGCGGGAACACCACCGGCACGAACAGCGTGGGCACCAGCGCCAGGGACACCGCCGCCAGCCCGGTCCCCACCAGCAGGGTGAACACCAGCAGCGTCCGGCTCAGGTCCATGACCTCCCGGTGGCTCTGGCCCTGGCCGATGGCCTTGCCGATCATCACCGCCGTGGCAGCGCCCAGGCCGAAGCACACCACCAGGAACAGCCGGTTCAGGTTGCCCATCACGGCGTTGGCCGCCAGCATCTCCACGGAGTTGTCCGTATAGCCCAGGATCACCGTCAGCAGGCTGTTGCCCAGGCCCCAGGCCGTCTCGTTGAGGATCACCGGGGTGGAGTATTTCACGAAGCGCCGCAGCATCTCCCACCCCGGCCGGAAGAAGGCGGCCAGGTCCAGGGGCAGAATGCGGCTGCGCAGGGCGCACACCAGGCAGATGAGAAACTCCGCCACCCGGGACAGCAGCGTGGCGATGGCCGCGCCCTGGATGCCCAGGGCCGGCAGGCCGCATTTGCCGAAGATCAGCAGATAGTTCATCCCGGTGTTCAGCAGGGTGGACACCCCGAACAGCTTCATGCCGAAGCCGGGGTTCTCGGCGCTGCGCATGGCGCTGACATAGATGGACGAGAGCATATTGAACACATAGGAAAAGCCGATGAGCTTCAGATACGGCGCGCCCAGCACCGACAGCTCATGCTTATTGGACAGCAGGTCCATGATCTGCACCGGCCACAGAAACAGCACCAGCGCCAGCACCAGGGTGATCCCCGTGCCCAGCATGGCCGCCACGCCGATGGCCCGGCTGATGCTCTCCATGTCCTTTTTGCCCCAGTATTGGCTCACCAGGATGCCCAGGCCGCTCTGGACGCCGAACACGATGGAGATCAGCAGAAACACCGGCACGTTGGCGGTGGTCACGGCGGCCATCTGGGTGTTGCCCAGCCAGCTGACCATCAGCGTGTCGATGAGGCCCAGGGAGAAGGTAATCAGATTTTGCAGGGCGATGGGACCCGTCAGCCGCCACAGATACCCGTAGAAGCCCGGTCCTCGTTTCAGATATTTCAGCATATGTCACCTCACAGCATAGGAAAACGTTGATTTTTGTGGTCCAGCAGGGCCTGATACAGCCCGTCGATATCCGCCCGGGTGGTCTCCGGGCCGAAGCTGACCCGGATGACCCCGGCGGCGGTTTTCTTGTCCAGGTGCAGGGCCGACACCACATGGCTGGCCTTGCCCCGGTGGCAGGCGGACCCGGCGGAGATGCAGATGCCCTTGGCCCCCAGGTCCGTGACGATGTTGGCGCTGGGGTACCCCACCAGGGACACCGCCAGGATGTGGGGGGCCTCCCCCTGCCCCACCGGCACAACCCCGGGAATGGACAGAAGTTTCTCCCGGCAATAGGCTTTGATGTCCGCCATGTGCCGGAGCTTCTCCGCCAGATTCTCCTGCCGCAGGGCCACGGCCCTGGCAAAGCCCGCGATCTGGGCCGTGGCCTCGGTGCCGGACCGCAGGCCCCCCTCCTGACCGCCGCCGGGCAGCAGGGGCCGCAGATTCCGCAGGGCCGGTGCGGTATACAGAGCGCCCACGCCCTTGGGCCCGCCGATCTTATGGGCGGACAGGCTCATCAGATCCACCCCCCAGCCCACCGGGTCGCAGGGGACCTTCAGAAAGCCCTGCACGGCGTCGCAGTGGAGCAGGGCCCGGCTTTTTTTCTCCCGCAGCAGCCGGGCCGTTTCCTCCACCGGAAACACGCAACCCGTCTCGTTGTTTACCAGCATCATGCTTACCAGCACCGTGTCCTCCCGCAGGGCTTGGGCCACCTGCTCCGCCGTCACATGACCGGTTTTGTCCGGGGCCAGGTACGTCACCTCGTACCCCTGCTGCTGCAGCAGCTTACACGGCTCCAGCACGGCGCTGTGCTCCACGGCGGTGGTGATGATGTGCCGCCCGGTGTGGCGGCCCTGCCACACGGCGGCGGAGATGGCCCAGTTGTCCGACTCCGTGCCGCAGGAGGTGAAGTGCAGGTTCTCCGGCCGGCACCCCAGGGCCCCGGCGACAACGGCCCGGCCATCCTCCACCAGGGCCTTGGCCTCCCGGCCCAGGGGATACTGGGAGGAGGGGTTGCCGAACTGCTCCGTCAGCACCTGATACATGGCGTCCGCCACGGGCCGGGGCACCGGCGTGGTGGCTGCGTGATCCAGATAAATCATACGCGTTTCCTCACAAATCCTCTGCCGCCGCTTGCCACCGGCGGCAGAATGCATTATAATAAATCACAAGTCCTTATATTATACCGAATTAACTCAGAAAGTGCAAGGAGAATCCCATGCGAGTTGCCATTTACACGTTGGGCTGCAAGGTGAACCAGTACGAGACCCAGGCCATGGAGCAGGAGCTGCGCCGCCGGGGTCATGAGCTGGTGGACTTCGAGGACAGCGCCGACGCTTATATCGTCAATACCTGCTCCGTTACCGCCGTCAGCGACAAAAAATCCCGCCAGATGATCCGCCGGGCCAAGCGCCGCAGCCCCAACGCAGTGGTGGCCGCCTGCGGCTGCTATATCCAGACCCACACCGACGAGGCCAAGGGCCTGGGCATCGACCTGATCGGCGGCACCGGCGGCCGGATGGCCTTTCTGGACCTGCTGGAGCAGGAGGTCCGGGACCGCACCCCCCGGGTGGCGGTGGACGACTCCCTGCGGCGGCGGGACTTTGAGGTGCTGCCTGCCGGAGGCATGGCGGCCCGCACCCGGGCCATGCTGAAGGTGGAGGACGGCTGCGTGAATTTCTGCACCTACTGCATCATTCCCTATGCCCGGGGGCCGGTGCGGTCCCTGCCCCTGGCCGAGGCCGTGGCCCAGGCCCGGCAGCTCCAGGCGGAGGGATACCGGGAGCTGGTGTTCACCGGCATCGAAATTTCCTCCTGGGGCCGGGATCTTCACGACGGCAGCAGCCTCATCGACCTGGTGGAGGCTGTAGCGGCGGCCGCACCCCGGCTGCGGCTGCGGCTGGGGAGCCTGGAGCCCCGGACGGTGACGGAGGATTTCTGCCGCCGGGCGTCGCAGCTTCCCAATCTGTGCCCCCACTTCCATCTGTCCCTGCAATCCGGGTGCGACGCCACCCTGCGCCGCATGAACCGCCGGTACGACACCGCCCGGTTCCGGGAATCCGTCCGCCTGCTGCGGGCATATTTCCCCCGCCCCGCCATCACCACCGACGTGATCTGCGGCTTTCCCCAGGAGACGGAGGAGGAGTTCTCCGCCACCCTGGCGTTTCTGGAGGAGTGCCGCTTTGCGGCCATGCATGTGTTCCCGTACTCCATCCGTCCCGGCACCAGGGCGGCGGACATGCCCCAGGTGCCGGGACCGGTGAAGGAGGAGCGGGCCGCCCGGGCCGGGGCCCTGGCCGCACGGCTGCACCGGGAGTTTCTGGAGGGCTGCGTGGGAGAGACGTATTCCGTGCTGTTTGAGCAGCCGGTGGCAGGCCGCTACGGCGGCCACGCGCCCAACTATATGGAGGTGGCTGTCCCCGGCGGCGAAAACCTCCACAATCAGGTGCTGCCGGTGAGGATCACCGGCACCGACGGGGAAATTCTATTGGGGGAGGTACAGTGATGCACCACTTTTTCGCCTATATGGCCCGGATGCGGTTCATTGACCGCTGGGCCCTGATGCGCAACAGCTACACCGAGAATATCCAGGAGCACAGCCACCAGGTGGCTATCCTGGCCCACGCCCTGGCGGTGCTGCGCAACGAGTATTTCGGCGGCCAGGTGGACGCCGGAGCCGTGGCCGTGGCGGCCCTGTACCACGACGCCAGCGAGATCCTCACCGGCGACCTGCCCACGCCCATCAAGTATTATAACCCCGACATCCGGGATGCCTATAAGCAGGTGGAGGCCATCGCCTGCCGCAAGCTCACGGGCATGCTGCCCCAGAGGCTCCAGGACATCTACGCCGACCTGCTGACCCCGGCGGACCCGGAGGTGGAGGAGCTGGTGAAGGCGGCGGACAAGCTGTCGGCCCACATCAAGTGTCTGGAGGAGCAGAAGGCCGGAAACGACGAGTTCCGGGCCGCCGCCCACCAGACCCGGCAGGCACTGGAGGAGATGCACCTGCCGGAGGTGGACCTGTTCCTCCGGGACTTTCTGCCCAGCTTCCGGCTGACCCTGGACGAGCTGAAATAAGCGCAAAACGGCCCTGCGGGAGCACGCTCCCACAGGGCCGTTTTCATATGGCTTGCTTCAGTCCCACGCCGGGTTATGCTCCGGCGACAGGCACTCGGTGACCCGGGCAAAGGTATCCCGGTCCGTGTAGTAGGAATAGACCTTTCCCTCCGGATTCCGGAACCGCACGAACAGCCCCTGGCTGCGGGCGGACCCGGCGGGCAGCCGGTAGGGCCACAGCTCCATCACCGCGCCGTCGCCGTAGTCCAGGCGGATGCCCCCGCCCTTGGGCACATCCCGGCTGAATACGGCGCCCATGTTGAAGAGCTTCCCGTACAGGGCATAGCCGTTTTCCTGGGTAATGCGCAGGCTCTGGCCGTCCACCTGAGCCTGAAGGCTGGTGTGCTTCCGGGCCAGGGCATAGCTGGTGCTGCTGGAGATCTCGCTCATGCACTGGACGAACCGGTCGTGGTCCCGCTGGGGCTTGCTGATGACCAGGCCCAGCACCGTCACCAGCGCCACGGCAAAGACCAGCGCCGCCGCCCACAGGGGGTGGAACCGCCGCCGGGGCTGCTCCTTCCGTACCGCGTCGTAAAGACCCATATCGCTCCTCCTATTCTCCGGGCACCCACTTGCCCAGCACCTGCCACCGCACCTGGTCGGTGTCATACATATAGTTGGTCCCGTCCGCCCCCTGGCACCAGACGAACACGCCGGGGACCCATTCGCGGTTGTACCCGTCCCAGACGTCCTGCTCCCACAGGCGCAGGATGCACCCGTTGCCGAACTCCAGCTCCGCATCCGGCACGGACTTGGGGGCGCTGTTCTGGCGCTTGCCCATGCCGGCGGTGTTCAGCTGTAAATACAGCCGCGAGGCGGACTCTCGGGACCAGTATTGCCGCCCGTCCCGCCGGACGTACAGGCCGCCCTGATCCTTGGCGTATTGGACGCTTTCTCCCAGCCCATTTATAAAATGGCGATACTGCCGCTGTAAATGCATGGCCCACGGAATGGGGATAAACGCCGCCAGCACCAGGATCAGCCCAATGGCGATGAGTATGTGCAGCTTCCGGTCCCGTTTCCGGGGCTGCGGGGCGTGAACGACATCGTATAGGGACATGGCGTGGACCTCCTTTTTTCTCCCCATTATACAGGCTGCCCTGCCCCTTGTCCAGCAAAACAAAGTTGCGCCGCCCTTTGGGCAGCGCAACTTTTACTTTACAGGTTACTTTTTGAAGCTGTCCTTCAGGGACACGCTGCGGTTGAATACCAGGTGATCTGCCGTGCAGTCCCGGTTGTCCATGCAGAAATAGCCCGTCCGCATAAACTGGAAGGTGGGGGCGTTGACGCCGGTGCGGTTTTCCGCCTGGTCAAAGCGCTTGGCCACGTCCACCATGGCCCGCTCCACCTTGCACCCCTCCAGCACCATCAGGGAGTCGGGGTTCAGGCAGTTCAGGAAATCCTTGTCCGGCCCGTCGGGCTGGGGATCGGAGAACAGATTGTCATACAGGCGCACCTCGGCGTCCACGCAGCTCTCCGCGTCCACCCAGTGCAGCGTGGCGCCCTTGACCTTGCGGCCGTCGGCGGGATCGCCGCCCCGGCTGTCGGGGTCGTAGGTGCACAGGACCTCCACGATCTGGCCGTTTTCATCCTTGACGCAGCCGGTGCACTTCACCAGATACGCGCCCTTCAGGCGGCACTCGGGACCGTCGGGATACAGGCGCTTATACTTGGGAATGGGCGTCTCCAGAAAGTCCTCATGCTCGATCCACAGGTGGCGGCTGAAGGTGATCTCATGGGTGCCCTGGCTGGGATCGGTGGGGTTGTTCTCCACGGTGAAGGTCTCGCTCTGGCCCTGGGGATAGTTGGTAACGGTGAGCTTCACCGGATGCAGCACCGCCATGGTCCGCTGGGCGGACACGTTCAGATCCTCCCGCAGGCAGTGCTCCAGGAAGCCGTACTCCACGGTGTTGGGGGATTTGGCCACGCCGATGCGCTCGCAGAAGCTGCGGATAGAGGCGGCGGTATAGCCCCGGCGGCGCAGGCCGCACAGGGTGGGCATACGGGGATCGTCCCAGCCGGAGACATAGTGCTCCTCCACCAGCCTGCGGAGCTTCCGCTTGCTCATGACGGTGTGGTCGATGCCCAGCCGGGCAAATTCGATCTGGCGGGGCTTGTGATAGGGGATGGACACGTTGCTGACCACCCAGTCGTACAGGGGCCGGTGGGACTCAAACTCCAGGGAGCACAGGCTGTGGGTAATGCCCTCCAGGGCGTCCTGGATGGGGTGGGCAAAGTCGTACATGGGATAGATGCACCACTTGGTACCCTGGCGGTGGTGATTGATGAAGCGGATGCGGTAGATGATGGGGTCCCGGAGGTTCAGGTTGCCGCTGGCCAGGTCGATCTTGGCCCGCAGGGTCATTTTCCCCTCCTCCACCTGGCCGTTCTTCATCTTTTCAAACAGCCGCAGGTTCTCCTCGATGGGCCGGTCCCGGTAGGGGGACGTGGCGGGGATGCCGATGTCGCCGCGGTTGGCCTTGAACTCCTCCGGCGTCAACTCGCACACATACGCCAGCCCCTTTTTGATGAGCTCCACGGCGTATTCATAGTCCTTTTCAAAATAGTCGGACCCGTAGAAGAACCGGTCGCCCCAGTCAAAGCCCAGCCAGTGGATGTCCTGCTGGATGGCGTCCACATACTCGGTGTCCTCCTTGGCGGGGTTGGTGTCGTCCATGCGCAGGTTGCACAGGCCGCCGTAACGCTCGGCGGTGCCGAAGTCGATGCAAAGGGCCTTGCAGTGGCCGATGTGCAGATAGCCGTTGGGCTCCGGCGGGAAACGGGTGTGAACGGTCAGTCCCTGGAACCGGCCACCCTCTGCGATGTCCTCGTCGATAAAGTTCAGAATAAAGTTTTTGCTTTCGGCACTCTCCTCCGTCAGAGGGGCCTTCCCTTCCTCGGTCATTGTCTCACACTCCTTATTCGGTCGTAATCCCGTGTTTTCACACTGAACTTATATTATACGGTTCCCGTCCTCTGATTGCAAGAGCTTTTGAAGGGGCGGGACAACTTTTTTTGCGGGCATTGCAAAAAGAGGGAGGAGAGCGGCGCTCTCCTCCCTCTTTGGAAGCTGCGGGGGTTATTTCCGCTCCGTCAGCTTGCTGTTGCACTTCTGTAGGAAGCGTTCGTTGGCGATGATGGCCCGGGTGTGGGTCCCCTCGCCGATGGGGCCCCAGTCGTCGCTGGCTTCCACCCGGAAGGTGATGAGCTTGCCGTTTTCGGACACGCCGGTGACGGTGGCCGTGGCCCGGACGGTCATGCCCACGGGGGTGGGGGCCAGGTGGCTGGAGTGAATGTCCACGCCCACGGTGCCCTTGCCCTCCGGCAGGTCCGGCTGCACGCAGTCCATGGCGGCGTGCTCCATCATGGCCATCATAAACGGGGTGCCGAACACCTCCAGGCCGCCGGAGCCGATGGCCCGGGCGGTCATCTCCGGGGTGACCACCTGCTCAATGGTATAGGATTTGCCGATTTCGATCATATCCGTTCCTCCTTTATACGCCCAGCCGGGTCCACAGCCGGTCATACAGCCGCAGGGTGTCCTTGGGCAGGTTTTCATAGATCTCGCAGCGGTCCAGGGTCTCCGCCGGGGGCGCCATGATTTCGTAGATCTCGGGGTCCAGCTCCTCCTCGTTGACCTCCTGGTAGTAGGCCGGGTACTGCTCCAGCGCCTCCCGGTTGGGGGACGCGTACCAGATATAGTCCATGTTGGCCAGGTTGGAGCTGGTGGAGGCGATGAAGTTGATCCACTCCTCCGCCTCGGCCATGTGCTGGGTGTCCTTCAGGACGCACATGGCGTCCACGAACCAGTTGCTGCCCTCCTCCGGAATAACGAAGGCCAGATCCTCGTTGTTCTCCAGCATGGTCAGGTAGTCTCCGGCGTAGTACATGGCGATGGCGGCGTTTCCGCCCTCCATTTTCTGGAACACCTCGTCCATGACGAAGGCCTGATACACGCCGCTGTCCTTGGCGTTTTTCAGCAGGGCAAAGGCCTCCTCCAGCTGGCTCTCGTCGGTGGTATTGATGCTGTAGCCCAGGTCCAGCAGGGCCGCGGCCAGAGCGTCCCGGGAGTTGTTGATCATCAGCACCTGTCCCGCATACTGGGGATCGAACATGGCGTCCCAGCTGGTAATAGGCCCGGACACCATGGTGGTGTTGTAGATAATGCCCAGGGTGCCCCAGGCGTACGGCACGGTGTACTTGTTCTCCGGGTCGTAGCTGAGGTTTTTATAGGTGTCGTCAATCAGGTCAAAGTTGGGGATGTGGCTGTAGTCCAGCTCCGCCAGCATATCCTCCTGAATCAGGCGGGCGATCATATAGTCCGAGGGGACGATAACGTCGAAATCCGCGCCGCCCATTTTAATCAGGGAATACAGGGCCTCGTTGCTCTCCGCCGTCTGATAGTTCACGCGGATGCCGGTTTCCTCCTCAAACTGGGTGATCAGCTCCTCGTCGATGTACTCGCCCCAGGAGCACACGTTCACCACCCGCTCCGACTGGACGGACCGGCCGGTGACCACCAGCAGCGCCGTCAGCACGCAGGCCATGACCCCGGCCGCCACGCGCCGCAGCACCTTGTTGGGCCGCCGGTGGTGCTTCATAGGCGCGCCGGAGGCGGCAGTCGCCGCTGCGTGGTGCTCCCGGCGGGCGGCGTGGCTGTCCCGCAGGTTGATGATGGCCAGCAGCACCAGCACCGTCACAAACAGCAGGGTGGAAATGGCGTTGATCTCCGGGCTGACGCGCTTTTTGGTCATGCCGTAGATGGTCATGGCCAGGGTGGAGGCGCTGGTTCCGGCGGTAAAGTAGCTGATGATGAAGTCATCCACGGACATGGTGAAGGCCGTCAGCGCGCCGGACACGATGCCGGGCTTGATCTCCGGGATCACCACCCGCCAGAATGCCTGCATCCAGGTGCAGCCCAAGTCCTGGGCCGCGTCGATGAGGTTCCGGTCCATCTGCCGCAGCTTTGGCCCCACGGACAGGATGACATACGGAATGTTGAAGCAGATATGGGCGATCAGCAGGGTGCCGAAGCCCATGGTCAGCCGCTCCGGCAGCACCACCGCCGACTGCCAGGAGTTCACCCACCCGGCAAAGGCGCCCCAGCCGTTGAAGAACACCACGAACAGCAGGCACAGGCTGACGCCGGTGACGATATCCGCGTTCATCATGGGGATGTTGTTGACGGAATTGACGATGGCCCGGCGCCGCCGGCTCATGGCGTACAGCCCGATGGCGGCAAATGTGCCCGCAATGGCCGCCACAATGGTGGACAGCAGCGACACCATCAGGGTGGTGTATACGCTGTTCATGATCAGCCGGTTGGACAGCAGGGACTCATACCATTTCAGGGAAAAGCCCTTCCACACGCTGGAGCTGGTGCCCGCGTTGAAGGAGAACACGATGAGAATGATGATGGGTGCGTACAAAAACAGGAACACCAGCGCCATAAGCACCCGATCGCCGATGCTGTTCTGTCTGCGGCCGGTCATAGGATCACCGCCTGTTCCTCGCCCTCACCGAAGCGATTCATCACCAGCATGCACACCAGCACGATGATCATCATCACCAGGGAGATGGCCGCGCCCAGCTGGGGGTTATAGGCCCCGCCCAGGAACTGCCGCTCGATCAGGTCGCCCAGCAGCAGCTCCGTGCCGCCGCCCAGCATCCGGCTGATGGCGAAGGTGGACACCGACGGCACAAACACCATGGTGATGCCGGAGATGACCCCCGGCAGGCTCAGAGGCAGGATCACCCGGCGGAATACCGTCATGGAGCTGGCCCCCAGGTCCCGGGCAGCCTCCAGCAGGGAGCCGTCCAGCTTGATGATCACGGAATAGATGGGCAGGATCATAAAGGGCAGATAGTTATATACCATGCCCAGCACCACGGCCCCCTGGGTATTCATCATGGAGAAATACTCCAGCTCCGTGCCGAAAATGTGGTTATACAGGCTGATAAGCCCGATTTTCTGAAACAGCTGGTTCAGCAGGCCGTGGTTTTCCAGGATAGTCATCCAGGAATACGTCCGCAGCAGGAAGTTCATCCACATAGGAAGCATGATCAGCACCATGGCCGTCCGCTGGAAGGCGGGACCCTCCCGGCTCATGAGATACGATACCGGGTACCCGATGACCAGACAGATCAGCGTGGCGATGATGGCCAGCTTGAATGACCGCAGGAACACCTGGGTATAGCCGCCCATCTGGACAAAGTTGTCCAGGGTGAAGCCGCCCTCGGCGGAGGAGAAGGCATAGATCACCATGATGAGGATGGGAGCCACCACGAAAATGGCCATCCACACCTCATAGGGCACGGCGAACCGGGAGAGCTTATTCTTCATCCCCGCTCTCCTCCTCATCCGTCTCCCAGGAGGCGTCCGCCAGCTCCTCATACTCCTCGGAATAGGAGCTGTAGTCGCCGAACTGACCGGAATATTCGCTCTTTTTCATGATATGGAACCCGTCCGGGTCGATCTTCACGCCGATGCGGGCCCCCACCGGGGAGTGGTCCGTGGTCTGGATCAGCCACTTGAAGCCCCGGAAGTCCACGATGATATCGTACTGCATCCCCTTGAAGGTGACGTTGGTGACGGTGCCCACCAGCTGCCCCTGCTCCACGGGGACAATGTCGATGTCCTCGGGGCGGATGACCACGTCCACCGGCTCGTTGGGGGCGAACCCGCCGTCCACACAGGGGAACTCCTTGCCGTACATTTTGACCACGTTGTCGCGGACCATGGTGCCGTTTAAGATGTTGCTCTCGCCGATAAAGTCCGCCACAAAGGCGTTTTTCGGCTCGTTATAGATGTCCTCGGGGGTGCCGATCTGCTGGATGCGGCCCTTGTCCATCACCACCACGGTGTCGGACATGGTCAGGGCCTCCTCCTGGTCGTGGGTCACATAGATGAAGGTAATGCCCATCTGCTGCTGGATACGCTTCAGCTCGATCTGCATATCCTTCCGCAGGCGCAGGTCCAGCGCGCCCAGGGGCTCGTCCAGCAGCAGGACCTTGGGCCGGTTCACCAGCGCCCGGGCAATGGCCACCCGCTGCTGCTGGCCGCCGGACAGCTGGGTGATCTTCCGGTGCTCGAAGCCCTTCAGACTCACCACGCCCAGCATTTCCGTCACGCGCTCCTCAATTTCCTCGGCAGGCACCTTGGCGATCCGCAAGCCAAAGGCGATGTTCTCAAACACGTCCAGATGAGGGAACAGCGCATACTTCTGGAACACCGTGTTGATCTGCCGCTTATGCGGCGGGACATCATTAATCCTCACACCGTCAAAGGTGACGTCTCCCGACGTGGGTGTCGTGAAACCGCCGATAATCCTCAGCGTTGTGGTCTTTCCACAGCCGCTGGGGCCCAGAAGTGTGAGGAATTCAGAATCGTTGATATACAGATTGATGTGATCGAGAACCAGCTCGTCGTCAAACGCCATGCAGAGGTCCCGCAGGCGAATCAACTCTTTGGACATTTATCCTCCCCCGTTCGTAAAATATTTTTGACTTACCTCTTTTCTCTGTTCAAAGGGAGGCCTTGCGGATAGGCCTGATATCTCTCGTTGAAATTTGGCAGATACAATATATAAAAATTAAAGACAAATGTCAATCATTATTTTTTCGAATATCCCCGCTTTCTGGTCTTATCCGGAAAGAACCGCAAAAGGCCCCGGCTTTGGCCGGGACCTTTTGCGGTTAATCCTTCCAGAAGGTCAGGTTTTTGGAGGCGTCCTGCACCTCCTGCGGCACGGTGATCTCCTGAATATTGTTATAGCCAACGATCTCCAGTCCGATGGCATAGCGGCTGATGGTGCCGTCCTCCTGATTTTTCTGCACGATCTGCTGCATGAGCTGCGTCGCGTCTATCTCATACTTTACCGGTAGGCGGGAGAAAAGTCCTATCCAGACCCGGACAGGGACCTCCGCCGCTGTTTCCTCCGGGGTATCCGAGGTCCCAAACAGAGACTTCAGGCGATCCCAAAGGCCAGTGGTGCTGTTTTTCAGTATTCCCTGCGCGATATGCGGCGGCAGCGTTCCCTCAACGCACAGAGCCAACTGACCCTGGACCCAATTCATCCCCACGACCCGGAAGTCGGTATCGCTCTGTGTGCTGAGCTGCGTTATCTCCCGAGTGTCCAGAGACTGGACATTTGCGCGGAAAAGCTCAGCGGACAGGGTGGCCCGGTACCACTTCATGTCCTCTTTATCCGCCATGCCCACATACACCTTTTCCGAATCGCCCTCGGGGACCGCATAGATGTGATACAGGTCCGCTTCCTCCGGTCCGAATCCGCTCATAGTCAGGTCCATTTCCATAGCCACCGGGTCGCTCATGACCATGGAGATATCACCGCTTATCCTGGCGGATGAGGTGGTCGCCAGGAAACTGGCGTCAATATCCACGTAATACATGTAGTGGATGCTGGTGGCCTGCTCCAGCCGTTCCTGCATCCGGGGGACCATATCCGCCGCCGATTTCACCAGCACAAGGCCCGCTGCGCCGGCGATCACCACCAGCACCAGCAGAACCACCAATATCCGTTTCCAAACACGCTTTTTCATCGTACTCCCTCTTTCCTCACGGCTGGTCCTTCTAATCTCGCCAAAAAACGACAATTATACTATACGGACAGCGGGAGCAAATGTCAATCCCTCTTTTACGCAGCAGCTTTGCTCCCGTGGCGATTCCCGAAAACGCGTGACCTGGCGGGGGCCGCTCACACAAAGACGTATTTTTCCAGCCGGTCCATGGCCTCCTGCACCAGGGCATGGGGCAGGGCGGCGTTGATGCGGATGCAGTCGCCGTCGCCGAAGGCTTCGCCGCTCTGCCAGATCACGCCGTGCTCCACACCCCGGCGGCGCAGCTGGTCCGGGGTGATGCCGTGGTCCCGGCACCAGGCCCCGCAGTTGACGAACAGCATATACGTCCCCTGAGGCAGCATCATGGAAACGCCGGGGAACCGGCTTTCCATAAAGTCCCGGATGTACCGCAGGTTCTTGTCCAGCACGGCGCACAGCTGGTCCACCCATTCCATGCCCGCGTGGCTGTAGGCCCCCGTCAGGGCATGCATGGACAGCACGTTGCAGCTGTTATACCCGGACAGGTCCCCCTGCCGCCGGACCCGGCTGCGCAGCCGGTCGTCATAGATAATGTGGTACGACCCGATGAGCCCCGCCAGGCTGAAGGTCTTGGTGGGGGCATAAAAGGCTGCGGTGCGGCTGCGGGCATCGGCGGACACGGACTGGGTGGGAATGTGGGTGTGTCCCGGCATGATCAGGTCCGACCAGATCTCGTCGGAGATGACGGTGCAGTCGTTGGCGGCGTATACCTCCATGGCCTGCTCCAGTTCCCATCGCTCCCACACCCGGCCGCAGGGATTGTGGGGGGAGCACAGGATGGCCAGGTGGATGTCGTGCTCCTTCAGCTGCCGGTCCATGTCCGCATAGTCCATGCGCCACACGCCCGCCTCATCCCGCTTCAGCGGCGTGTGGACGATGAGCCGCCCCAGCCGCTCCAGGGTGTGGGTAAAGCCCACATAGGTGGGGCTGTGGACCAGGATAGGCTCCCCGGGGCAGGTCAACGCCTGCACCACGGAGCTGACGCCGCCCAGGACCCCGTTTTCATACCCGATGTGCCGCCGCTCCAGGCCGGATACCCCGTGCCGCGCCTGCTGCCAGCGGATGATGCTGTCATAGTAGGCGTCCGTCAGCCGGTAGTAGCCGAAATTGGGGTGGCTGAGCCGGGCCTGGATGGCCTCCAGCACCGGCGGCGCGGTGGGAAAGCTCATATCCGCCACCCACATAGGGATCCGGGAAAAGCCCGCCTTGGGCTCCACTCCAGAATAGGGGATCACGTCCAGGGCCAGGGCATCCCGTCCCCGCCGGTCCAGAATGGTTTCAAAATCATACTGCATGGTCATCCTCCGTTCTTTATGTCCGGCAGGCGGAACACCCGCCGGGTATTTTCCAGCACAGCCGCCTCCACCGTCTCCGGCGGCAGCCGCTTAAGCCGTGCGATCTCCTCAATGATCCGGGGCAGCAGCAGGGAGGAGTTGCGCACCCTGCCCAGAGATTTTCTGCTGCCCTCCCAGGGAATGTCCGGCAGCACATAGGGACTGTCGGTCTCCACCAGCAGCCGCTCCAGCGGCGCCCGGGCCACTGTCTCCCGCAGGGGGGCCGACTCCTGCCGCAGCAGCGCACCGCCGATGCCCAGACACAGGCCCAGGTCCAGGTACTGCCGGGCCGTTTCCCAGCCGCCCTGGAAGCAGTGCACCACCCCGCCGGGGAGCCACCGCCGCCTGCGGCGCAGCATGGGCAGGGCGTCCCGGTCCGCCATGCGGATGTGCAGCACCAGCGGCAGCCCTGTCCGCCGGGCCAGGTCCAGCTGATACCGGAACCACAGCAGCTGGACCAGCCGGTGATGCCGGGGCCGGTGATAGTCCAGTCCCGTCTCTCCGATGGCTGCCACGCCGGGGCCCCGGGCCCAGGTGGCCAGCTGTTTTCGCTGCCGCCAGGGAACCTGGGCCGTCCGGGTGGGATGAACGCCCACCGCCAGGCGGAAAAAGTCCGGATGCTGCCGGTACAGGGCGGCGGTCAGCCGGTTGGAGTCAAAGTCGATGGCGGGCTCGATGCACAGGGCGACACCGCTCTCCCGCAGCCGCTTCAGCAATCCGTCCCGGTTCCCCTCCTCCGCCGTCAACTGGCCGGTCAGGTACCGGAAGGTACCGTCGTAGCGCTTATGACTGTAGTGGGCATGGCTTTCGATGATCATCTGAGCCCCTCCTTTGCCTGCCGCAGCACCGTTTCCGCCAGCTGCACCCCGCCTACCCGGTAGCCTGCGGCGGCGTATACGGCATGGAGGGGACCGTCCGTCACCAGCACCAGGGGCAGGCACCCCGGCCCCAGGAAAACGCTGCGGGCCAGGGCGTTGGGCCTGCCGCCCAGCAGCACCCGGCACCGGGGCAGGACCCGGCAGACCTCCGCCAGAAGCGGGTCCGCCCGGTCCCGGAGGTCCGGCACCAGAAGGACAATATCCATTCCGGCAAGAGCCGCTGCCCGATCCCGCAGCTCTCCCAGCAGATGCTCCGTGGGCTCCCGGCCCACCTCCAGCCAGGCCAGCAGCGCCGGGGTTCGGGTCAGCTCCCGGCCGGCCAGCTCCCGGCCATCCGGGGAGCGGACGGTGAAGTCCGGCAGGGGACAGGAGACGGTCATCTCCTCCGGAAAAACCGGCACTTTTTCCAGGGAAATCCGCCGTTTTTCTCCATTATCCAGGGAAAAACAGACGGTGCGGGCGTGTATATCCCCACAGGGCAGGCGGCTATCGGTGATAACGGTATAACGTCCGGGCAGCAGGTCCACGGTCATCTGCCCGTTTTTCCAGGAATAGGACGACAGGTCCAGAGCCTGTTCATCCTCCTGCTTTGTCAGGCCGAAATCCGTGCCGAATGCCATGGGATTTTCCAGAATCAGGAAGCTGCCCCGGGCCAGACCCGTTGCGGCGGAACGGAATTGACCGTTCTGCCAGAACTGAGGCTCCCGGTCCGCCGGGTGCAGCCGGGCGGGGACGCCCAGGGCCCGGCACAGGGCCGCGAACAGCGCATCCCGGGATAGGGGGGACCCGGCCCTTGACGCCAGCGCTGCCGCCGGAAGGGTGGTCAGCTGAGGGGATTCCTCCTGGGGGAAAAAGTGAATATTTTCCGTAAGCCAGGCGTATAAAGCCTGGGGATCACGGCGGAAATGTTCCTTTTGTGAGTCCGTCAGGGCATGCAGCAGCTGCCGCCGCTGGGGCCGCAGGGGCTCGTTATCTATCCGGGGACAGGCCACATACCGGAAATACACGTCCTCCGGCAGCTCCGGGCAGGGGCCGGGCACGGACAATGACTCTGCCAGCACCTCCGGGGTCACATCCTGAAGATCCTTGCGGGAGAGAGCTGCCAAAAGGGCCTGCTTATGGGGCAGGGAAAAGGAAAAATTTTCCAGAAACTCTGCCAGATTTTCCCGGTTGGCGGGAGCCTGAAGCAGGAGTTCTCCTCCGGGAAGGCCCGCTGCCATAGCTTCCGCGTCCTGCTCCATATGAGCGACACGGCGTTTGCGGGCGTCGATTGCGGCGGCAAGCCGCTTTTTTTCTTGGGACAACACCGGGACAGGGGGTGTTTTGTCCCGGGACAACATAGGGACAGGGCCGGGACAGACCGAGATGTCCCGGCTGATTTCCGACTTCTCCGACTCCGGCAGAGTCAGGGTGACGGTTTCTGCGTCACCGGAAATAATTTCCTGTGCAGACCATTCACCGCAAACTGCCCGGACCCGGAGACTGCCCCGCCCGCAGGTGAGCCGGGCGAGCCCCTGCCGGTCCGCCGGGACCCGGGCAGCGGGGAACCATTGGCAGGCGTTGAGAATTTCAAAGAAAACCGCCGCCCCCGGCAGAGGGGCTCCGGCCCGGTCCGTTACCCGGACGGTGAGGGTCCGCACCGGGGCATAGCGGCGGGTCTGATTCAGCAGAGTCACCATGCCGCTTCTGGAAATAATTTCCTCCCCCACGGGGTCTCCGAAGCACCGGGTATGCAGCAGCAGGGCCCGGGCTGCCGCCGCTGTGAACCAGCCCCGGTCCAGAGTCTCCTCCGGCTCGCAGGCTCCCAGAAAATGCCAGCTGCCATCCACCCAGACCTCCACCCAGGCGTGGTTGTCGTCGCAGTGGGCCCAGCGGGGGGTGTAGATCTGCCGGGCGGGGATGCCCACGGCCCGGTAGGCGTTGACGGCAAAGGTGGACTCCTCGCCGCAGCGGCCAAAGCCGCAGCGCCAGGCGGCGGCTGCGGAAATCGTGCGGTCATCCGTCAGCCGGTATGTTACCTGACTGGCGTTCCAATAATTCACCCGGACGGCGGCCTGATATTCCGGCAAACCAGCCAGGAGGGGGGACAGCTCATCATACATAGCCCGGCGGCAGTCGGACAGCTCCTCCTCGTTGACCCGGGGATGGAGCACATGGTTCAGGAAAATGTCCTCCGGCAGGTGGGCGGCATAGGGGGAGGTCCGGCGCAGCATGACCCCGTGCCGTGCCAGACTGCGGAACAGGGCGGGGGGCGTATTCAGCCAGTCGCTGAGGGGGCTGGCGGCATAGCACCAGACCAGGGCCTGGGCATCGTCGGGGTCCAGACCCTCCAGCGCCGTCCGGATGGCCGGGGCCGCGCAGGCGGCAGGGCCGGTCAGCAGCGAATCAAAGCGCCGCCGGGCGGCGGCATACGTTTCGGGGGACAGCAGCATAGGGGCCTCCTTTTTTACTCGATCCACTCCACGCGGCAGGCCTCGGCCAGCATTTCACGGGAAGCCTCCCGGTTTTCCACATAGGTGCCGGGGCTTGCCTCGTAGTCGGCGGTAATGCTCTCCAGGTCCTCCTCGATCAGGCGGGCATACGCGTCAGAAACCGTCAGCTTTTTGCCCCGGACCCGGGTGATCTCGTCCCGGGCGTCGGGCCACTCGGTGGTATCCGGGCCGCTCTCCAGAATCGTCTGGTTCCGGCTCAGAGAGACGATGAGCCAAGCGGAATAGCGGGACGGCGCGGGACCCGGCTCCAGGGGAGCGGAGCGCTCCAGCCGCACCGCATATCCCACGGAGGGATGCTTTTCCCGGAAGGCCCGCACCAGCTGGCACACTTCCTGGAAGATGCGGTTTTCATTCTGCTTGACCTCCGCCGAATCCACGGCGCTTTCGTGAGATCTTCTGAACAGGCCGAAGCCCTTGAGCTGTTTTTCCATGAGCGATTTTCCTTTCTGCTTATTATTTTATAGATGTTTCGTGCAGACCGTGGACAATGGCGGCGCACCGGGCAAATTCCTCCGGATCGGTCTGCCAGACCTCGTACTCGGACAGGGTGGGCAGGCCCATGGACACGGTGGACTTGCGGTAGATCATGCCGCTGTCCAGCGGGGCGCGGCGGCCGGTGGTGTGGAAGGTGCGGATGCCGGTCTCGTGGTGAATCTGTTGGATGTTCCACCATTTCACGCCGCAGCCGGCCATGATGTGAATGCGTCCGGCGGCCTGACGGCGGAGCCGGGCCAGCAGGGGGATGCCTGCGGCGGCGTCCGGGGCCTGGCCGGAGGTCAGCACCGTCCGGCAGCCCAGGGAAACGGCGTCCTCCAGGGTCCGGAAGGGGTCCCGGGACATGTCGAAGGCCCGGTGAAGGGTCACCTCCATGTCCCCGGCGCAGTCCATCATCCGGCGCATTTTCTCCATATCCAGGGCGCCGTCCGGGGTCAGGGCTCCGATGACCACGCCGTTGACACCCAGGCGGCGGAACAGGTCGATCTCCCGGCACATCTGGTCCATCTCGGCATCGGTATACAGAAAGTCGCCGAAGCGGGGGCGGATGAGAACGTTCACCGGGACGGGGCAGTCCCGCAGGACCTGCTCAAGTATGGCCGGAGAGGGGGTGACGCCGCCGATGACCAGCTGGCCGCAGAGCTCCAGACGGTCTGCGCCGCCCCGGCAGGCGGCCAGAGCGGAGGCATAGGAATCCACGCAGCCTTCGATCAAGGGGGCGCAGGGAGTGGGGGTTGTCATGTGGGTTGTCCTCCTTTGGGGGAGATTGGGGGGCGGGGATCAGGCATTTTCCAGCTCCCGGGCCAGGTAATAGAGGGTGGACACGGCGGCCCCGGTGGCGCCGGGGGTCTGGTGCTGCCAGGTGATGCCGGTGTTGTTGTCCGCCGTGCCGGCGATATCCAGGTGGAGCCAGGGAAGCCCCTGGGTGAAGTGCTTCAGGAAAAGCCCGGCGGTGATGGCGCCGCAGCCGTCCTTGCTGGTGTTGCGGACGTCGGCATAGTCGCTGCGGATCAGGTCCTCGTACTCCGGGAAGTCCGGCATGCGCCAGAACCGCTCGCCGGAGTGCCCGGCGGCCCGGGTCAGGCAGCCGTACCAGCCGTCGTCGGAGGCCATGACGCCGGTGGTCACATAGCCCAGCATGGCGTACACGGCTCCCGTGAGGGTGGCGATATCCACCAGGTGGGTGCAGCCCTCCCGGCGGATGGCCCAGGTGAGGCCGTCAGCCAGGATCAGGCGGCCCTCGGCATCGGCGTTGAGGATCTCCACGGTCTGGCCGGAAAAGAGGGTGATCCGGTCCCCGGGGAGCATGCTGGTGGGGGAGATGCGGTTTTCACAGGTGGGGATCACCGCCGTGACGTTGACCCGGACTCCGTGCCGGGCCAGAGCGTGCAGGGCGGCGGCAGCCGCCGCGCCCCCGGCCATGTCGCCCTTGATGCCCGCCATGGAGGAGGCGGATTTCAGGCAATAGCCGCCGCTGTCCACGGTGACGCCCTTGCCCACGAAGCCTACCCGCCGGGGGTCCTCCGGCGCACCGGTGTACCGCAGCACCACCAGGGCCGGGGGGTGGCCGCTGCTGCCGCCTACGGTCAGCAGGCCCCGGAGGCCCAGGTCCTCCAGCTGCTGCCGGTCGTAGACAGCGGTTTCGATGGGCAGGCCCTGGGCCAGAGCCGTCAGCCGGGCGGCAAAATCCATCGGCGTCAGCAGGTTGGCGGGGAGGTTTACATAATTGCGGACGGCCATAATGTCCTCCGCCAGCTGCCAGGCGGCGGTGAGCTGGGGCAGGGTGAAGCCGCTGCCGGAGGCATAGCAGGTCAGGGCCGGGCAGCGGACGTCCGTCAGGCAGTCGGCCTTGCGGTGGGAGCCGCCCAGAATGCCCTCCAGGGCGGCGTTGAGACCCGGCTGACCCAGCCGGGCGGCAGGGGACAGGTCAAAGACGCAGCTGTCCGGCTCCAGGTCCAGGACGGTCTTGACGGCCTTGCCATAGCACTCCTTGCAGGCCAGCACCGTCCAGTCCCGGCCGCGGCCCACGGTAATGTCCGCCGTGCCGTGGGGGTGCAGGTAATAGCGGGTCCGGAGATAGTCGTCGTCCGTCAGCCGGACCCGGGCGGAGACGGGCTGGTTTTCGTACAGGGCGATCATGCTTCTTCCTCCTCCGCCTCCGCAGGCGCTTCCCAGGGAACCATGGTGGCCACGCACCGGTTGATGGTGACGCCCTGCTGGTAGAATTTGGCCTCGTAGTCCGTCATGACCCCCACGGGGCCGCCGGCGTGAAGGTCCCGGGTGACCTGGGACAGCTGAAATCCAAACCGGGGGATCTCCTCCAAAGACCACTCGAACAGCTTGTCGTTGTCGCTTTTGAAGTGGATCTCGCCGCCCAGGGGCAGCACCCGGCGGTATAATTGCAGGAAATTGCCGTGGGTCAGGCGGCGCTTTTTCTGGTTGCTTCTGGGCCAGGGGTCGCAGAAATTGATGTAGATGCGGTCCACCTCGCCGGGGGCGAAGAAGTCCGGCAGGCAGGCGGCATCGCCGTCCACGAAAAATACATTGTGCAGACCTGCCGCCTGGGCCCGCTCCATGGCCACCACCATGGCGTCGGGGACCTTTTCCACGGCGATCAGCAGCACGTCCGGCTCGGCGGCGGCGGTCTCCGCCGTGAAGCGGCCCTTGCCGCAGCCCAGCTCCACCCGCAGCTCCCGGGCATCGGGCAGCAGCTCCCGCCAGCGGCCCCGCAGAGCACGGGGATCCGCCACCAGCAGGGACGAGCATGCCTCCATCCGGGGCAGCAGGTTTTTTTTCTTTCTCATGCGCATAGCGTTCTTCCTCCCACGCGGCCCGGGGCCGCAAATAAAAATCCATTCTTATATATACCACAAGATAGCCGGTTCTGTAAACGAAAAAAATGCTCTATTTGGTGCCGGGGACGGTTTTGTGACCGGATTATGAACATGTCATATTGAAAAATGCGCAAAGAATTTTCATTTCTTTTGTGGAATATCCTGAAAAAGAGAAAGGCGGTCAACAAGGGCTTGATAATTTTTAGACGAGGGACTATAATACAAACTGTATGAAGATCATACACAAGATGGGACCGCTGTGGGCGGCATCTCACCGTGGGCCCGCCGGTCCGGTGGACAGGGCGGGTGATCGAAGCAAGGAGGAACTATCATGACGAACGTTCTGTTGGAAAAGAAGGGCCACATCGCCGTTGCCACCATCAACCGGCCCAAGGCCCTCAATGCCCTGAATTCCCAGGTGCTGGAGGATATCGACCAGCTGGTGGAGCAGGTGAAGGCGGACGACGAGATCCGCGCCCTGGTCATCACCGGCAGCGGCGAGAAGGCCTTTGTGGCCGGCGCCGACATCGGCGAGATGAGCACCCTGACCAAGGCGGAGGGCGAGGCCTTCGGCAAGAAGGGCAACGACGTGTTCCGCAAGCTGGAGACGCTGCCGGTCCCCACCATCGCCGCAGTCAACGGCTTTGCCCTGGGCGGCGGCTGTGAGCTGTCCATGAGCTGCGACATCCGCCTGTGCGCCGATACCGCCGTGTTCGGCCAGCCGGAAGCGGGTCTGGGCATCACCCCGGGCTTCGGCGGCACCCAGCGTCTGGCCCGCCTGGTGGGCCTGGGCATGGCCAAGCAGCTGATCTATACCGCGAAGAATATCAAGGCCGACGAGGCTCTGCGTATCGGCCTGGTGAACGCCGTGTATCCCCTGGCGGAGCTGATGCCCGCCGCGGAGAAGCTGGCCGAGACCATCGCCAAGAACGCCCCCATCGCCGTCCGCGCCTGCAAAAAGGCCATCAACGACGGCATGCAGGTGGATATCGACCGGGCTGTGACCATCGAGGAGGGCCTGTTCGGCAGCTGCTTCGAGACTGCCGACCAGAAGGAGGGCATGGGCGCTTTCCTGGAAAAGCGCAAGCATGAGCCCTATCAGAACAAGTAACTCCCGGCAAATCCCTATTTCGTTAATTAACAGGTCCCCTGCCGGGCCTGATGATTAAAACGGCTACTTAAATATAAAATTTATTTAGGAGGAACTATCATGAAAGTCGCAATCTTTGGTGCAGGTACTATGGGCAGCGGTATCGCTCAGGTCTTTGCCGCAAAGGGCCACACCGCTCTGATGTATGCTTCCAGCGTCGCCAGCGCTCAGCGTCATAAGGATAAGCTGGCTGCCTCTCTGAACAAGAAGGTCGCCCGCGGCAAGATGACTCAGGAAGCTGCTGATGACATCATGAGCCGCGTCCTGGTGGAGGAGTTTGAGGCTGCCGCCGATGCCGACCTGGTCATCGAGTGCGTTGCCGAGAATATGGCCACCAAGAAGGAGCTGCTGGGCCGTCTGGACGCTCTGTGCAAGGAAGACGCCATCTTCGCTTCCAACACTTCCTCTCTGTCCATCACCGAGATGGGTCAGGGCCTGAAGCATCAGCTCATCGGTATGCACTTCTTTAACCCCGTGCCCGCCATGAAGCTGGTGGAGGTCATTGCCGGCGGCAACACCCCCGCCGAGCTGGTCGAGAAGATCAAGACCCTGTCCACCGAGATCGGCAAGACCCCCGTTGTGGTCAACGAGGCTCCCGGCTTTGTGGTCAACAAGATCCTGATCCCCTATTGCAACGAGGGCGTTTGCGTTCTGCAGGAGGGCGTTGCCTCTGCGGAAGATATCGATATTGCTATGCAGCTGGGCTGCAACCACCCCATGGGCCCCCTGCACCTGGGCGATCTGATCGGCTGGGACATCGTGCTGAACATCATGGACGTGCTGTATAATGAGACCCACGACAGCAAATATCGCGCAAACGTGCTGATCCGGAAGATGGTTCGTGCCGGCAAGTTGGGCATCAAGTCCGGCGAGGGCTTCTTCAACTACAAAAAGTAAATCTGTAAAGGAGAAAAGAGTATGGATTTCCATCTGACGAAGGAACAGCTGCTCGTTCGCAAGATGTACCGCGAATTCGCAGAGAACGAAGTGAAGCCTCTGGCCGCTGAGATCGACGAAGAAGAGCGTTTCCCCATGGAAACCGTCGAGAAGATGGCAAAGCTGGGCATGATGGGCATTTATTTCCCCAAGGAGTACGGCGGCGCCGGCGGCGACGTCCTGTCCTATGCCATGTGCGTGGAGGAGCTGGCCAAGGTCTGCGGCACCACTGCCGTTATCGTCTCTGCTCATACCTCCCTGTGCGCCGCCCCCATTTTTGAGAACGGCACCGAGGAGCAGAAGAAAAAGTATCTGCCTGACCTGTGCTCCGGCCGCAAGATCGGCGCTTTCGGTCTGACCGAGCCCGGCGCCGGCACCGACGCCCAGGGTCAGCAGACCACCGCCGTCCTGGATGAGTCCGGCGAGAACTACATCCTCAACGGCTCCAAGTGCTTCATCACCAACGGCAACGTGGCGGATACCTTCGTCATCATCGCCGTCACCGGCAAGACCACCGATAAGCGCGGCCGCTCCATGAAGGAGATCTCCGCTTTCATCGTGGAGAAAACCGATAAGGGCTTCTCTCAGGGCAAGCACGAGAAGAAGATGGGCATCCGCGGCAGCTCCACCTGCGACCTGATCTTCGAGGATTGCGTGATCCCCAAGGATCGTATGCTGGGCAAGAAGGGCGAGGGCTTCAAGATCGCCATGAAGACTCTGGACGGCGGCCGTATCGGTATCGCCTCTCAGGCTCTGGGCCTGGGCGAGGGCGCCGTGGAGGAGGCTATCAAGTACACCAAGGAGCGCGTGCAGTTCGGCAAGCGCATCTCCCAGTTCCAGAACACCCAGTTCCAGCTGGCCGATATGCACACCCGTATGCAGGCTGCGCAGTACGTGGTGTACGCCGCCGCTATGAAGAAGCAGAACCACGAGCCCTATTCCATGGACGCCGCCATGGCCAAGCTGTTTGCCGCTGAGGCCGCTTCCGACGTCACCCGCCGCGCCGTGCAGCTGTTCGGCGGCTATGGCTACACCCGTGAGTATCCCGTGGAGCGCATGATGCGCGACGCCAAGATCACCGAGATCTACGAGGGCACTTCCGAGGTCCAGCGCATGGTCATCTCCAGCCACCTGGGCGTTAAGTAATTGAGGAGGTAAAAGGTAAAATGAAAATTCTTGTTACTGTGAAGCAGGTTCCCGATACCTCCGGTAAGGTGGCAGTGAACCCCGACGGCACCCTGGATCGTGCCTCTATGCAGACCATCATCAACCCCGACGACCTGAACGCCGTTGAGGCCGCCCTGGCCCTGAAGGACGAGCTGGGCTGCAAGGTCGTGGCGTTCACCATGGGCCCCCCTCCCGCAGAAGGCATGCTGCGTGAGCTGATGGCCATGGGCGTGGACGAGGGTGTTCTGATCACCGCCCGCGAGTTCGGCGGCTCCGACACCTACGCCACCTCCCAGATCATCGCCGCTGGCATCGATACCTACGGCGTGGAGGAGGATGACATCATCCTGGCCGGCCGTCAGGCCATCGACGGTGATACCGCTCAGGTTGGTCCCCAGATCGCTGAGAAGCTGCATCTGCCCCAGGTGACCTATGCCGGCGAGATCACCAAGGACGGCAATACCCTGACCGTCAAGCGCATGCTGGAGGACGGCTACATGACCGTGAAGGTCAAGACCCCCTGCATGATCACCTGCATCAAGGAGCTGAATCAGCCCCGTTACCTGTCCGTGGGCGGCGCCTTTGAAGCCTATTCCAAGCCCCTGGTCACCATGACCTATGAGACTCTGAAGGATCATCCCCTGATCGACAAGAGCACCATCGGTCTGGCCGGCTCTCCCACCAATATTCTGACCTCCTTTACGCCTCCTCAGAAGGGCGCCGGCATGATGCTCGAGGGCGCCGGTAAGGAGACTACCGACAAGCTGGCAGGCATCCTGGCCGCCAAGCATATCATCTAAGGAAGGAGATAAGAAAATGGCTTTTAATAGTGCTGATACCGCTGCCTTCAAAAACGTTTGGGTTTTCTGCGAGCAGCGCCAGGGCGTGATGATGCCCACTACGTTCGAACTGATCTCCGAGGGCCGGAAGCTGGCTAATGAGCTGGGCGTTGAGCTGTGCGGCATTCTGCTGGGCGACAACGTGGACGGCATCGCCGCTGAGCTGGGCGAGTATGGCGCGGACAAGGTTTATGTGTACAACTCCCCCCTGCTGAAGGATTTCACCACCGATGCCTATACCAAGGTGATCGTGGAGGCCGTTGAGGAGATCAAGCCCGAGGTGCTGCTGTTTGGTGCATCCAACATCGGCCGCGACCTGGCTCCCCGCTGCGCCGCCCGTCTGCACACCGGCCTGTGCGCCGACTGCACCCACCTGGACATCGACATGCCCAACTACAAGGGCTTCCTGAAGGAAGCCTCCACCCTGCCCGAGGAGCGCATCGAGAAGCTGGGCACCGTGATGATCAACCGCGAGCCCCATCCCGTGGATCGCGACCTGAAGATGACCCGTCCCGCTTTCGGCGGTCACCTGATGGCCTCCATCATCTGCCCCCGTTTCCGCCCCGCCATGGCTACCGTCCGTCCCGGCGTTATGAAGAAGCGCCTGTGCAAGAAGGACGTTGAGATTCTGCACCCCGCCTTCGCTCTGGAGGCCTCCGACATCCACACCGAGGTCACCGAGACCGTGAAGGCTGCCAAGAAGCTGGTTGACCTGATCGGCGCCGACTTCATCGTGTCCGTGGGCCGCGGCATCAGCAAGGACGTTGAGGGCGGCATCAAGCTGGCCGAGGAGCTGGCTGAGGTTCTGGGCGGCGTCGTGGGTTCCTCCCGCGCCTGCGTGGACGCCGGCTGGATCTCCGCTGACCACCAGGTCGGCCAGACCGGTAAGACCGTGCATCCCAAGGTCTATGTTGCTCTGGGTATCTCCGGCGCTATCCAGCACAAGGCTGGTATGCAGGATTCCGAGTGCATCATCGCCGTGAACAAGAACGACACCGCTCCCATCTTCGAGGTGGCTGACTACGGTATCGTGGGCGACCTGTTCAAGGTCGTGCCCGAGCTGATCGAGTCCATCAAGGCTCAGAAGGCTGCCAAGTAAGGTTCGTTCCTTATTGACACGGATTCCCCCTCCGGTTATACCGGAGGGGGATTTTTTGCGCGAAAAACTGCGGATGAGGTGCTGCGGCAGGGGGGCTCCTTCGCAGCGAGTCATGGGACCGGGGACCATTTGGGTGAGAAGGAAGAAGCGCTGCGGGTGTGGACCGCAGCGCTTCTTCTGCGCACGGAGAGGAGACGTTCAGCCCACAGAGAAAAGTGTGAATTAATTGTTAATATCAAGTAAAAGCCATAAAATCGACGAATAAAATGTTCCAATTTCGGACATTTTTGTAAAACTGTATAAGACCGCAGGGTTGACTTTCCTGGGGCGGGGGACTACAATACCATACTGTTCAAGGAGTAATTTCAAAGGAAAGAGAGGATGAATCATGGAAAAGATTCTGGCAGTCGCCATATTCGTGGTGATGTTCGGCTTCATCATCTGGGACCGCTTTCCCCGTCAGTGGGTGACGCTGATCAGCGGGGCGCTGGTTCTGGCGCTGGTGTTCGGCCTGTGCATGCATGACGGCGGGGCCATCTGGGAGACGCTGAACCTGAGCTGCTTTGCGCAGAAGGGGTTCTGGATCGGGTCATCCGAGTCCGGCACCGGCATCAACTGGTCCACCATTGTGTTTATTGCCGGCATGATGGTGATGGTAGAGGGCATGGGCCATGCGGGGATCTTCCAATGGCTGTGTCTGAAGATCGCGAAGCTGGTGAACTATCGGACGGTGCCGCTGCTGCTCTGCTTCATGGTGATGTCAGCGCTGCTGGCTATGTTCATCGACAGCATTACGGTGATCCTGTTCCTGGCTGCCGTGACGGCGGAGCTGGCCAAGACCCTGTATTTCGACCCGGTGCCTATGATCCTGGCGGAAATCTTCTGCGCCAATCTGGGCGGATCGGCTACCATGTGCGGCGACCCCCCCAACATCATCATCGGCACGTCCCTGGGGCTGAGCTTCTTCGACTTCCTGGGCAACACCGGCGTTATCGCCGGGGTGTGCCTGGTGTTCACGGTGGTGTATTTCTTCCTGTGCTTCCGCAAGCCTCTGGCCGAAAGCGAGAAGAACCGTCCGGCCAATGTGGTGTACCCCGACGCGGCGTCGGCGGTGAAGAACCGGGCGGGCTTCTATGGCTGCGGCGCATCGTTCCTGGTGGTGGTGGTCCTGCTGATCACCCACGCCCAGACGGAGCTGACGGTGGCCACCATCGGCTGCATCGCCGCAGCGCTGATGAGTCTTGTGACGCTGCTGACCAGCGGAAGAAAGGCTGCCGCAGGGCTGTTTGCCCGGGTGGACTATAAGACGCTGCTGTTTTTCACGGGGCTGTTCGTGGTGGTGGCCGGGCTGGAGCGTACCGGCTGCCTGGGCGTGTTGGCGGACGGCATCGCCAGGCTCAGCGGCGGCAAGGCCGTTGTGATGGTGGCCATCATCCTGTGGGTGTCCGCTGTGGCCAGCGCCTTTGTGGACAATATCCCCTTTGCGGCTACCATGGTGCCGGTGATCCAGGCTATGGCCCAGACCCAAGGCGTTGACCTGCACGTTCTGGCGTGGGCCCTGTCTATGGGCACGGATCTGGGCGGCAGCGCAACGCCCATCGGAGCCTCCGCCAATGTGGTGGGGACGTCGGTGGCCGCCAAGAACGGACATCCTGTGACCTGGGGCAAGTATTGCCGGTACTGTGCGCCGGCTACCATCATGGTAATGGCGGTGTCTATGGTGTGCATCGTGGTGCGGTACATGTAAACAGGCAAAAAAAGAGGACCTGAAAAAGGTCCTCTTTTTTTGCCGTAATTGCTTATTTATCCTTGGAAAAGATTTTGAAAATGTCGTCGTAGGCGCGGTCGATGTTTTCCCGGGCGGTGCTGGCCTCCCGGTCCACGGCGTCATTGAGCTGCTGGGCCTGCTGAGACATTGCCGGCTGCTGGGGCATGGTCTGCGTCTGCTGTACGGGCTGGGCAGACTGCACGGGCTGAGCCGGTTGGGCGGGCTGAGCCGGTTGGGCGGGCTGCTCCGCCTGGGGCTTGTTCTCGGCGAAGCCGGTGGCGATGACGGTGACGCGGATCTCGTCCTCCAGGGACTCGTCAAAGGTGGCACCGAAGATGGTGACGGCATCGGGATGAACGGCGTCCTGGACCAGGCTGGCGGCCTGCTCCACCTCCTCCAGGCCGATGTCCATGGAGCCGGTGACGTTGATCAGGACGCCGTGGGCGCCGTTGATGGACGTTTCCAGCAGAGGGCTGGAAATAGCCATCTTGGCGGCCTCCTCGGCCTTGCCCTTGCCGGCAGCACGGCCCACGCCCATGTGGGCCAGGCCCGCGTCCTTCATCACCGTGGTGACGTCGGCAAAGTCCAGATTGATGAAGCCGGTGTCGCGGATCAGGTCGGAAATGGACTGCACCGCCTGGCGCAGCACATCATCGGCGATCTCAAAGGCATTGGCAAAGGTGATCTTCTGATCGGTGGCGTATTTCAGGCGCTCGTTGGGGATGATGACCAGAGAATCCACCCGGCTGCGCAGCTCCTCGACGCCCTTTTCCGCCTGCATCATCCGGCGGCGTCCCTCGAAGGAGAAGGGCTTGGTGACTACGCCTACCGTCAGTACGCCCAGCTCACGGGCGATTTCCGCCACCACAGGGGCAGCGCCGGTGCCGGTGCCGCCGCCCATACCGGCGGTGATGAACACCATATCGGTGCCCTCCAGGGCCTTGGTCAGCTGGTTGCGGCTCTCCTCGGCGGCCTTCTGGCCCACCTCGGGGTTGGAGCCGGCACCCTTGCCGTGGGTCAGCTTCTCGCCGATCTGAATTTTATAAGTAGCGCTGGACGCATTGAGCACCTGCTTGTCCGTGTTGACGGCCACGAAGTCCACGCCCTTGGTGCCGGTGCGCACCATGCGGTTGACCACATTGTTGCCGCCGCCGCCGACGCCGACGACCTTGATATTGACCACATTTTCGGGGCCGGTTTCCATTTCAAATGCCATGACGGTTCCTCCTGCCAGTATATATCGAAAGATGATCGTATGCAATATAACGTGCTTTTTCTATTGTATAACGGATTCAGTGACCCGTCAAGGGGCGGGGGATGATTTCCCGGAAAAAGTTGCGGTTTAGCCGGGAATGAACCGGGCCTTGCCGTCCTTGTCCCACTGAATGGTGCCCTGGTCGCTGCCGTCCAGATGGCCGATCACCGCCGCCAGGTAGTTCAGGCGGTAATCAAAGTCGTCGTCCTTTTTCAGGACCACATCGAAGCGGTCCAGATAGCGCAGGGTGATGCGGCTGGGGTCCTCCAGGTCGATGGACTGGACGCTGCCGGCCATGTCCTTGCTCAGCAGCTGCTGCCACAGCTGCCGGAGTGTGTCCCATTTGTCGGTGTTATCCGGCACGGCCAGCCAGTTCAGCTGGGGGGATGTCAGGGCCAGGCCCGTGACCAGGGGGTAGGACTCCCCCTGGCCGGGCTGGAGCTTGTCGATGAGCTTGCCGCTGCCGTTGAGAAGCCACACCGCGCCATCCTGCTCCAGGGCCAGAGGGTGGGCGCACTCGGTGATCTCAATATGCAGGGCGTTGGGCAGCTGGCGGCGGATGCGGACGGACTCCACATAGGGCAGCTGCTCGGTAATGGATGCGGCGGCCTGGTGCTTGTTCAGCAGGAACAGGTTCCCGCCCTGGCGGATGCCGCTGGCCTGAAGCACCTGCTGCTGGGAATAGCGGGAGGTGCCGGTGACAAAAATCTGCTCCGCCTTGAAAAACAGGGACAGGGCCGCCACAATGGCGCCGCAGATCAGAACAAACGTAAGAAGTCTATAGAGAAACGCAAGGCTGCCCTGCCGCTTCCGGCGGCGGCTGCGTCTGTGCTTGCGGGGTTGGGTCATTGGAAGCTCCTCCCTCTGTGATATCTGTGTGTATGTGGGCCCCCAGGCGGGCCAGGTCGCCGGGCAGGTCGCTGTAGCCCCGGCGGATGTGGTGGAGGTGCTCCACCGTGGTGACGCCGTGGGCCTGGAGCCCGGCAATCACCAGGGCGGCTCCGCCCCGAAGATCCATAGCCCGGACCCGGGCGGCGTGGAGCCGGTCAACGCCGCATACCACCGCCACCCGGCCCTCCAGCCGGATGTCGGCCCCCATGCGCACCAGCTCGGGCACATGGCGGTAACGGCTCTCGAAAATGTTTTCCACGAATACGGTGGTGCCGCTGCTGCGCAGCAGAGACGCCATCAGCACTGCCTGGGCATCGGTGGGGAAGCCCGGATACGGTGCGGTGCGAATGGGACTGACGGCCCGCAGATGCCCGTCGGAGGTCAGTCGGATGCCGTCGTCCCGGCAGACCAGACCGCAGCCGGCCTGACGCAGCACGCCGGTAACGGTGGACAGGTGGCGGTAGTCCACGTCCCGGAGGAAGATGTCTCCGCCGGAGGCGGCTGCCGCCGCCAGATATGTAGCCGCCGCGATGCGGTCCCCTAAAATCCGGTGGCAGCAGCCATGGAGCGGCTCCTCCGCGCCTTCGATGACCACGGTGGAGGTGCCTGCGCCGTGAACGCTGGCCCCCAGCTTTTGCAGAAAGGCCTGCAGGTCCACGATCTCCGGCTCCCGGGCAGCGTTGGAAACGGTGGTGACGCCCTTGGCACCGATGGCGGCCAGCATGGCGTTTTCCGTGGCCCCCACGCTGGGGATGCTCAGAACGATCTCGGCCCCGGCGAGGCCGGAGGCGGTGCAGTCCAGGCTGCCGCCCTCCTCCCGGATACAGGCACCCAGGGTCCGCAGGGCGGACAGGTGCAGGTCGATAGGCCGGGCCCCGATGGCGCAGCCGCCGGGGTACGACAGCTCCGCCTGGCCGCAGCGGGCCAGAATGGCCCCCAGAAACACCACAGACGAGCGCATGCGGCGCATAAGCCGGTCCGGAATGTCCCAGCGGGTCAGCGTGGAGGAATCCACCTCCAGGTCCGGGCCGTTCCAGCGAACGGCGCAGCCCAGGTGCCGCAGGATGTCAATGGACGTATCCACGTCCTCCAGATGGGGACAGCGCTGCAAAATGCAGACGTCCCCGCTGAGAATACACGCTGCCAGAATGGGCAGCACGCTGTTTTTTGCCCCCTGTACCGTCAGGTCGCCGGACAGGCGGCGTCCCCCTTCTATCATCAGGCTCATATGCCCCCGCCTTTCATAGCTTTTTCCCGCTATCCTATGCAGGGGGTGGGGCAGGGGGTTACTTGCGGATGCTCATGACGGTGTCATAGAGACGCTTTGTGGCGTCCCGGATGCCCAGCTCCGCCATGCCGCGGCTCATGTCCGCCTGGCGCTGGGGGTCACGGAGAATGTCCCGGGCCGTCCGGTAAAGCGCTTCGCCGGAGGCCTCCGATTCCAGCAGCACCACGGCTCCGCCGTGCTGCTCTAAAATGCGGGCGTTCTTCTCCTGGTGGTTGTTGGTGACATAAGGGGAGGGGACCAGGATGGCCGGAGTGGCCAGAGCCGTGATCTCGCTGATGGTGGAGGCGCCGGCCCGGCAGATCACCAGGTCTGCCGCCCGCATGACGGGAGCCATGTCGTAGATATACTCCCGGACGTCCAGCCCGGGGACATGGTCCAGGCCGTCTGCCCGCAGGCGGGCGGTCATGGCGGGGTAGCCGCTTTTGCCCACGCCGTGGATGTGGTGGAAGGGCATGCCGTCCGCCGCCTCCAGGCGGAAGAAATCCTCCATGTGGGCGTTCATATGGCTGGCGCCCAGGCTGCCCCAGAAGGACACCACCAGAGGCCGGTCATCGGTCAGGCCCAGCTTTTCCCGGGCCTGGGAACGGGTCAGGTCAAAGAAGTCGCCCCGCACCGGGGTGCCGGTGACGACGATCTTGTCCGGGTGACGATAGTGCTGGCGGCACTCCTCGAAGCCCACCATGATGCGGTCGGCGGAGCCCTCCAGCATTTTGGTGGTGAGGCCCGGGACCATGTTGGACTCGTGGACCGCCGTGGGGATGCCCATGCCGGCGGCGCATTTTACCACCGGATAGCTGGCATAGCCGCCGGTGCCCACCACCAGATCGGGACGGAAATCACGGAGAATGGCCCGGGCACGGCTGCGGGACCTGGCCAACATGGCCAGGGAGTTCAGGTTGTGCCCCAGGCCGCCGTGGCCCAGGGAGCGCTGAAAGCCGCCCATGGGAATGCCCCGGAAGGGGTAGCCCGCCTTTTCCACCAGGTCGCGCTCCATACCGTCGGGGGTGCCCACAAACAGAAACCGGGCTTTGGGGTCCTGCTGCCGCATGTATCCGGCCAGAGCCAGGGCGGGGTTCACATGGCCCGCCGTTCCGCCGCAGGTAAAAATCACTTTCATTTTGCCGCGCCTCCTATCCGTTCTGCGGCGCAGGCATCTGCCGCGAAACGCTGAGTACGATGCCCATCTCCGCCAGCTGGCACAGCAGGGCCGTGCCGCCGTAGCTGAAGAAGGGGAGGGAAATACCGGTGGCGGGCACCAGGCCCGTGACCACCGCAATGTTCAGAAAGGTTTGCAGACTGGTGAGGGTCATGAAGCCTACCACCAGCAGAGCGCCGAACCGGTCCCGGGCGTGGAGGGCGATCCAGAAGCCCCGGAGGATCAGCAGGGCGAATACCAGCATGACGACGCAGGCACCCACCAGGCCCAGCTCCTCGCAGATCACGGCGAAGATGCAGTCGTTGTGCTCCTCGGGCAGGTAGAGAAATTTCTGCCGTCCCTTGCCCAGGCCCACGCCCAGCAGGCCGCCGGAGCCGATGGCGATGAGACACTGGGCGATCTGCCAGCCGTCGCCCCGGTACCATTTGTCGTTGAAGGGGTCCCGCCAGGTGTTGATGCGGTCCTCGCCATAGTGGAGGATGCCCTTTTTCACCAGGGTGACGTACAGGGTGCCCACCAGGCCCACGCCGGCAATGCCGGTGGGGATCAGCCAGCCCTTGATGCCGCCCACGATCATCAGAACGATGCCGGTGCAGACAATGAGGATGGTGCCGGACAGATGAGGCTCCAGCATCATAAGGCCTGCGATAACGCCCAAGATCATCAGATACGGCCAGATGCCCTGACGCCAGGTCTGCATTTTCTCGCGCTTTTTGGAGATGGTGGCGGAAAAGTAGATGACCACGGCGAGCTTGGCGATCTCGGAGGGCTGGAACCGCAGAACGGTGCCCTTGATGCCCAGCCAGCGGGTGGCGCCGTTTTCCGTGATGGCAATGGGATTATGGGGAATGATGACCAGCACCAGCAGCGCCAGAGACGCCCACAGCAGCAGACGGCCCACGCCCCGCAGACGCTGATAGTTCAGCTTGCTGAGAGCGAACATAACGGCAAGGCCCAGCAGGGCGAAAATGCCCTGGCGGATGAAGTAGTACGCGCCGTTGCCGCCGTTTTCATAGTAGGCGGAGGGGAAGCTGGCGGACAGCACCATGACCATGCCCATAGCCGTCAGCAGCAGCGTCAGCAGCAGAAACGGCAGGTCCATAGGACCCCGGGCGGCTTCCCGGGACTGCTCCATGGCGTCCTGGCGCCGTTGGGCGCTCCAGGTCCCCACGGGACGTCGTTTGGTTGTGCGCAGGGCCATGGGCTCTCCTCCTTTCCGAAATGCTTTTGGTTATGCGCCGAAGCGATCCATAACGCCCAGATAAGCCAGAACGCAGAACAGGGCGCTGACGGCGGCAAATACCGCCACGATTTTGGTCTCCTTCCAGCCGCACATCTCGAAGTGGTGGTGGAGGGGGGCCATCTTAAAGATCCGCTTGCCGTGGGTGAGCTTGAAATACGTCACCTGGATGATGTCGGACAGCGTCTCGCACAGATAGACAAAGCCTACCAGCAGCAGGATCAGGGGCATGTCATAGGCAAAGGCCAGGGCTGCCACCGCACCGCCCAGGAACAGGGAGCCGGTATCGCCCATGAACACCTTGGCGGGATAGTGGTTATAGCACAGGAAGCCCAGCAGACCGCCCACCAGAGCACCGGCAAAAACGCCCAGCTGGCCGAAGCCCTGCCACATGCCGCCCAGCACCGCGAAGAATACGGCCACCGGCACCGTGACGCTGGAGGACAGACCGTCGATGCCGTCGGTAATGTTCACGGCGTTGACGGTGCCGATGATGACGAAGGCGGCGAAGATCATATACACCACCCACGGCAGCACCAGATGGGTGTTGAAGAAGGGGATATACAGGTTGGGGCTCAGCATGCCCTCGTACCGCATGAGACACAGGAAGGCAATGGCCGCCGCCAGCTGAAGCAGGAACTTCTGGGGGGCGGTGAGGCCGGTGTTGTGGTGATGCTTCACCTTCTGATAGTCGTCGATATAGCCGATGACGCCGAATACCAGGGCGAATACATAGACATACAGGTGGGTGAAGTTCCCCTCCAGCATGCCCCTCCAGCCCAGGATCAGAATGGCGATGCCGATGCCGATGATGAACATCAGGCCGCCCATGGTGGGAGTGCCCTGTTTGCCCTTGTGCCAGGTGGGGCCAACCTCCTTGATGCTCTGCCCGGCCTTCAGCCGGATCAGGGCGGGGATCAGCAGCTTACCGGCTGCCAGGGTGATCACCAGGCTTACGACGCCTGCCAGAATAATTTCCATCATGTTCTCTCCTTCCCGTCCCGTGGGGACGTGGTCAGCTTCCGTTTATATATTCCGCAATGATCTGCCTTTCATCCAATGGCAGCAGCTTTCCGTCTGTTTCCTGGGTGGTCTCGTGGCCCTTGCCGCACAGGAGAACGGTATCACCGCTGCGGGCCAGGGACAGAGCCCGGAAAATGGCTTCCCGGCGGTCCGGCACCACCTGATGGCTGCCGGTGATGCCCGGGAGGATATCCCGGATAATGGCCAGCGGGTCCTCCGTCCGGGGATTATCGGAGGTGAGGATCGTCAGGTCGGCGTATCGGGAGGCCGCCGCGCCCATCAGGGGGCGCTTGCCGGGGTCCCGGCCGCCGCCGCAGCCGAACACCGCAATGAGTCGTCCGGAAGTCAGGGACCGGGCGGTTTTCAGGGCGTTTTCCATGGCGTCCGGCGTGTGGGCAAAGTCGATGAACACGTGATAGCCGCGCCCCGGCACCGGTACCGGCTCCATCCGCCCCGGAACAGAGCGGGACTGTCCCAACGCCTTTGCCGCGTCCGCCAGGGAAATGCCCGACAGGCGGGCAATGGACAGGGCTGCCAAGGTGTTGTACACGGTGAACATACCTGGGATGGGAACGGCGGCGGGAACCGTCGACGCGCCCTCCCGGGCGGTGAAGCGGACGCCGGCGGGGGAGAGGACCACGTCCCCGGCCCGCAGGTCGCCGCTGCGGATGCCATAGCCATACACGGGGCAGACGCAGCCCCGGAGAATGCGGGAGGCCCACGGGTCATCCCGGTTCACGGCGGCCTGCCCGCACTGGCGGAACAGGGCCGCCTTGGCGGCGGCGTAGTCCTCCATGGCGCCGTGAAAGTCCAGGTGGTCCCGGCTGAGATTGGTGAAAGCGGCTATAGTATACGCCAAGCCGCAGACGCGGTCAAGTGCCAATGCGTGGGAGGATACCTCCATCACTGCGTGGGTGCACCCGGAATCGGCCATTTGCCGCAGCAGACGCTGCACCTCCCAGGATTCGGGGGTGGTGCGGCGGGAGGGGAGGACCGTGTCCCCGATGCGGCAGCCGTTGGTGCCCATGAGACCGGTCCGTATGCCCAGGGTCTGGAGCATGCCTGCCGTCAGCCAGGCCACGGAGGTTTTTCCGTTGGTGCCGGTGACGCCGATGAGGTGCAGCTCCCGGTCCGGGTGGCGGAAGAAGTTTCCGGCTATCCGGGCCAGGGCCTGCCGGGTGTCGGGGACAATGACGTAGGGCAGGCCCTCCACCGGATGGGTGGATATGGCGCAGGACGCGCCCCGCTGCCGGGCCAGAGCCGTATAGTCGTGGCCGTCGGCGGCGGCGCCGTGGATGGCCACAAACGCCTGACCGGGCTGTATCGTGTGGGAATCATAGCCTGCGCCGGTGACGTCCCGGGGCAGGTCCGGCGATGCGTCCCGGATGGGAACGCCTGCCAGCAGGTCCCGCAGATCCACAGAGGGGACTCCTTTCCCTTAGTCTGACATATTGGTATCGCCCAGCTGGACGGTGATCACCGTGCCGGCAGGCACCTGCTGTCCGGCCTCCAGGCTCTGGCTGAGGACCCGGATGTTGCCGGAGGTGGTCTGCGTGGCGCCGCTGAACCGCACCAGGAGCCCGGCGTTGGTGGCGGCCACATTGGCCTCCGCCGCCGTTTTGCCCACCAGCTGGGGAACGGTGTACATGGTGTTGGGCTTTTCGGCCCCGGCATAGAGAATGATCGTGGCCTTGCCGGGGATCACCGCGCCGCCGGCAGGAGTCTGGTCCGTGACGGTGCCGCCGGAGCCTACCACCTTACAGGTGAAGCCCCGGGCCTCCATACGGCTCCTGGCATCCTCCACGGTGCTGCCGATGACATAGGGAACGGTGGTATCCGCGCCCAGCAGCTCCTCGGCGCTGTAGGTGGGCTCAATGCCCAGATAGGGCAGGATATCCGCCATGATCTTGCTGTTGACGGGGGCCACCATGCTGCCGCCGGACACGGAGGTGCCGGCGCTGCGGCTGGGAGTGTCCATGGTCACCAGGATGATGACCTGGGGATCGTCCGCCGGGGCAAAGCTGACAAAGGAGACCACCAGGTCGCCGGTCTGGCCCTTGTCGGCGGTGCCGGTTTTGCCGCCTACGCGGTAGCCCTTCACCTGGCCGTTGCGGCCGGTGCCGTCGGATACGACATATTCCAGACATTCCCGGACATGGGCGCTGGTCTCCTCGCTGATGACCTGGCGCACGGGCGTGTTGTCATGCTGATAGGTGACGTTGCCGTCACTGTCCACGATCTGCTCCACCAGATAGGGGGCGTGCAGATAGCCGCCGTTGACGCAGGCCGCCTGGGCCGCAATCAGGGCCATGGGGGTGACGTTGAAGTTCTGGCCGAAGGCGTAGCAGGCCAGGTCCAGCTGGGTGAAGCTCTCGGGACTGGCGAACACGCCGCTGGCCTCGCCGTCCAGATCCACGCCGGAGCCCTGCATGAGGCCGAAGTCGTTCATATATTCATAGAACTTCTCGTTGCCCAGCTGCAGACCGAAGGTGATGAAAGCGGGGTTGCAGGAATGGGCCGCGGCCTCCTTCAGGGTCTGGGTGCCGTGGGTGCCGGTGCAGTGGATGGTGGCGTCGGACACATGGATGCCGCCGGTGCAGGTATAGGTGGTGTTCATATTGATGAGCCCCTCCTCCATGGCGGCGGACATGGTGAGGATCTTGAAGGTAGAGCCGGGCTCGTAGGTGTCGTTGAGGGTCTTGTTGCGCCACTGCTTCAGCAGCTGATCGGAGGTGTCGGTGAGATTCTTTTTGAACAGGTCGTTCTGGACGGTAAAGGCGTTATTGAGGTCATAGGTGGGGTAGGACACCATCCCCAGAACGCCGCCGGTCTTGACGTCCATGACGATGCCGGTGGCGCCGTTCTCCGCGCCGTATTTATCGGCCATTTCACCTACATATTTTTCCAGATAATACTGGACGTTGGCGTCCAGGGTCAGGACCAGGTCCTGACCGTTCTGGGCGGCGAAATACTGCTCGTATTCATAGGGAAGGGGATTGCCCCGTTCGTCCTTGGCGGTGACCACCAGGCCGGTCTGGCCCTGGAGATACTTGTCATAGCGGGACTCCAGGCCGTACAGGCCGGTGTTGTCGGTGCCCACAAAGCCCAGAACATGAGAGGCCAGGGAACCGTAGGGGTACACCCGCTTGGATGTTGCAGTCAGGTCCAGCCCCTCAACCTTCAAATCATTGATGAGCTGACGGATCTGGTTTGCCGTATCCTCATCCACTTTTTTGGCCAGAAGTTCATACTGCGAGTCGGTGTTGTTCATGCGCTCCCTGACGTCGTCCTGGGATATGCCCAGGATATCAGCCAGGCTGGCGGCCAGGGAGTCATAGTCCCAAAGAACCGTTGTGTCCTCGGACTGAGGCGTCTCGCCCTTCTTCAGCTGGGCGTTTTCCAGGCGGATCTTCTCCAGCCGCTCTGCCTCATCATCCAGCTGCTTTTTCATGTGGTAGGGGGACATCACAACGTCCTCCGTGGACACGGACACCGCCAGCTGGCTGCCGTTGCGGTCGTAGATGGTGCCCCGGAAGGCGGAGACCACCGTCTGGCGGGTCTGCTGGTCCAGAGCCCTGGTCTGGAGCTCCTTATGCCGGGTGATCTGAAGGTGGTACAGCTGGAAAAACAGGATCACGAACACCAGGATCCCCATGACCAGCATCAGCCAGAAGGTGCGGCTGCGGACGGTGCGGGTGGCCTGCCGGGCGTAGAACTCCGGCGGGCGGCCGGGGGCCTGGGGCTTGCCGGGGGCGGTCTGGGGCCGCTGGGACTGGGATCGGGGGGTTCTCTTTCTGCGACTGAACATGGGTGTCTCCTTCCGCCGGAATGCCAAGGCAAGGAGCAAGAAGTTTCCTTCTCACTCCTTGCGCGTTTTCACTATATGGCGGCGCTCAGCGGAAATATTCCACCACCGCGCCGATGCCGTCCTTGAGCCAGGTCCATGCCTGGGCCAGGGGTCCGGTGCTTTCGGGACGACAGATCTCGGCCATATCCGCACCGCCCAGCTCGATATACTCGATCTGGTCGCTGGTAGGCTTGGTCATGCCGGCCGCCTGGGCGGCGGCCTTTACGGCGGCCTGGTCGAAGGCCTTTTCATATGCCACGCCCAGGGCCACGCGCTCCTCCTGGACCTGCTGGAGCTGGGACTGCTTGGCGGTAAGGTCGTGGCTGGCCTGGGTCAGCTTCACATAGCCCATCATCAGCACCACTACCATCAGGGCCAGAACGGCCACGCCGCCCACCAGAATGGGGGAGGCGTGCTCCCGGGGGCGGGCCGCCGGACGGCGGCGAGGCTCCCGCTGGGGGCGGATATCCCGCTCCGGGCGGCGCAGGGGCTCCTGGGGCTGGCGGACGGCGTTGCCGTCAAGCTGCTCCCAGTTCAGGGTATTCAGGTCATAAGCCAGGCTGCCGAACACCGGCTCGTTATTCATCCTGTTCTTGTTCTCCGCCATGGTAGGGCAGCTCCTTTCATATGTTGAAATCGTTTCCGAAAACGGGGGAAAAATTTACAGCTTTTCCGCCACGCGCAGCTTGGCGCTGCGGGCGCGGGGGTTATAAGTCAGCTCTGCGGGGCCGCAGACGATGGGCTTGCGGTTCACCAGACGCACCGTGGGCTTCTTGCCGCAGACGCAGACCGGGAAATTCGGGGGGCAGGTGCAGCCGGTGGCCAGCTCCTGGAGGGTTTTCTTGACAATGCGGTCTTCCAGAGAGTGGAAGGTAATGACGGCCAGGCGGCCGCCGGGGGCCAGACGCTGGGCCGCAGCCCGGAGCATGGCGGTGAGCTCGTCCAGCTCGCCGTTGACGGCGATGCGCAGGGCCTGGAAGCTCCGCTTGGCCGGATGCTGCTTTTCCCGCAGAGCCTGGGGCGGCATGGCACTTTTGATGAGCTCCACCAGCTGGCCGGTGGTCTCGATGGGAGCTTCCTCCCGGGCGGTGACGATGCGTCTGGCAATGGCCGGGGCATAGCGCTCCTCGCCGTATTCATAAAGGATGCGGCGCAGCTCCTCATAGGGCCATTCGTTGACCACGGTACGGGCCGTCAGGCCGGCGGTGCGGTCCATGCGCATGTCCAGGGGGGCGTCGTGCATATAGGAGAAGCCCCGCTGGGCGTCGTCCAGCTGGGGAGAGGACACGCCCAGGTCGAAGAGCATGCCGTCCACCGCCGGGATGTTCAGATCGTCCAGCACCTGGGCCACGCAGCTGAAGTTGCTGTGAACCAGGGTGACGCGGTCTATATACGGGGCCAGGCGGCGGCGGGCGGCCTCCAGGGCGGTTTCGTCCCGGTCCAGGCCGATGAGGCGGCCGCCGGCGTTCAGGCGGCGGACGATCTCCCAGGAGTGGCCAGCCCGGCCCAGAGTGCCGTCCAGGTATATGCCGCCGGGGCGGATGGCCAGGCCCTCCATGCACTCGTCCAGCAGAACGGGGCGGTGGCCGAAGGCCACATCGGCGGCTTCATTTCTGTCAAATGCCATGGCTCACATCCCCATTTCCTGCATTGCTTTCTCCAGCTGGCCGGATTGGAGGGCTTCGTCCTCCATTTTCTGCCACAGCTGGGCGTTCCAGATCTCGGCCCGGTCAAAGACGCCGATGATGACCACCTCTTTTTCCAGGTTGGCGTACTGGCGCAGCTTGGCGGGCAGGAGAATGCGGCCCTGGGCGTCGGGCACGCAGTCGGTCATGTAGGCGTACATCATGCGCAGACCCTTGATCCTGGTAAAGCTCGTGCCCTTGAGGCTGGCGTTGAAGTCGGCCCAGCCCTGGTCGGAGAAAACGGACAGGCAGTGGTCCTGGCCCACGGTGACGTGGAGGGTGCCGCCCAGCTCGTCCCGGAGCTTGGTGGGGATGAACAGCCGGCCCTTGGCATCAATATTGTGCGCATATTGGCCGTTCATGTCCGCATCCCCTCCCTTCGGCACCACTTTGTGGGAAAATCGTGGGACAGAGCCACACCTGTATGGGTTTTGGCACCACTTAGTCCCACATCGGAATCAAAAAAAAGACACCGCCAGATATGTATTTTTATTATATAGCAGGGTATAGGATTTTGCAAGAGGTTTTTTTGACCATATTCTCCGGGAAATTTGTCCAATTTCAGGTGTTTCCAGGAAATTCCTGCACTTTTTGAAACGTTTGTTCTATAACGACGCAAAAAAATCGCATACCGGCGTGAAAACAGCGGCCGGTATGCGGATATGCGGTAAAAGAAGAATGCGTGCCAGCAAAATGCACAGAAAATGCCGGAAAATTTCGTCAGTCCTCCGAAGCCTGCTTGGTGGGATCGGACTTGAGCTTTTCCTGGCAGACCTGCATCTGCTCGGCGGAGGCGCTGCGGAAGCGGACGCGGGACTCCCGGACCTCGTCCAGGGCGGCCTGGATGGCCTCCTCCGTGCGGCGCAGAGCGTCCTCGGTGTAGGTGTTGGCCACCTGATACAGCTGGCGGCTGCGGTCCTCCGCCTGGTGGATGATCTCGCTGCTGCGGCGCTGGGCCCGCTGAATGGTCTCGCTTTCGGAGACGATGGTCTTGGCGTCCTCCTGGGCCTTTTCCAGCATGCGGCGGGACTCCTCCTGGGCCTGGTCCCGCAGGCGCTTGGCCTCGTCCTGGGCCTGGTCCAGCATACGCTTGACCTCGCGATTGGCCTTGTCCACATACTGCTCCTTGGACTTCATCAGATCCTGAGCCTTGCTGAGCTCTGCGGGGAGCTTGGTGCGGACCTCGTCCAGCAGGTCCAGAGCTTCCTCCCGGTTGATAATGCATTTTTCGGAGCTGAAGGTAGCTCCCCGGGCCTCGTCGATCATGCCGTACAGCATGTCAAGGAGCTTCTGTACGTTTTTATCTTCCATTTATGACCGTCCTTTCCACTGCGCGGCCACCGGGGCCGGCACATATTGTTCCATGGGCTGTCCGTAGCGGAGCATTTCCCGGACCATGGTGCTGCTGAAATGCTGGTAGGCGGGACTGGCCGGCAGGAATACGGTTTCCAGTCCCGGCAGGATGCCCCGGTTGATGCTGGCCATCTGGTACTCCTGGTCGAAATCCGTGGCGTTGCGCAGACCCTTTACCAGAACGCAGGCACCCTTGTCCCGGGCGTACTGCGCCAGCAGGCCGGTGTAATGCTCCGCCGCCACATTGGGCAGGTCCGCCACGGAGCGGCGGATCATCTCCACCCGTTCGTCGGCGGAGAACATAGGCTTTTTGTCGCAGTTGACCAGCACGCAGACGTACACCTGGTCAAAGCACTGGGCGGCCCGGCGGATAATATCCATATGCCCCAGCGTGATGGGGTCGAAGCTGCCGGGATAGATCGCAATTTTCATGGGGGGTCATTCCTCGCTTCCCTGACGGTGGTAGACTGTCAGCTTGATCTTACCGTAGCGATACTCCCGGTAAAGGCGGTAGGGGGCCTCCAGGGCGGGCAAAACGGCGTCTGCCGGACTTTCCGCCATTATTATACCATGTTCGCGACAAATGTCAAACCCTGCAATATCCGAAAGAGCCTGCTCCAGCAGACCGGAGGCGTAGGGCGGGTCCAGGAAGATCAGGTCGAACTTTTCGCCGCTGCGCAGATAGGCCAGGGAGTCGTCGCTTCTGACCCGGGCCCGGTCCAAAAGACCGCACAGCTCCAGGTTATCCCGGACCAGCTTCATAGCGTCGGCGCGCTTGTCCACGAACACGGCCTCCGCCGCGCCGCGGCTCAGAGCCTCGATGCCCAGCTGGCCGGTGCCGGCGAACAGGTCCAGCACCCGGCGGCCCTCGATGTCGAATTGCAGAATGGAGAACATGCTCTCCTTGACCTTGTCTGTGGTGGGGCGGGTGTCCATGCCCTGGAGCTCCTTGAGACGGCGGCCCCGGGCGGTTCCGGTGATGACTCTCATAGCGTTATCCCTTCGGATCGAAGCACTCGAAGATCACCAGGTTTCCCTGGGCCTCGGCGGCTTCCATCTCCTCTTTCGTTCGGATGGTCCAGTTTACCTCCTGGACATGGTAGAATTTCCGGCACCAGCGCAGACACAGGTTGTCCCGGTCGGAGAACCGGTAGGCGATGAAGTCGGGCCTCACGGCCACGTTGGAAAACAGATTCCCCAGAAGCCACATGGTGGCCTTGCCGTGACCGGCGGTCTCACCATGGCGCAGGAACTGCTCAGACAGCTGGCCACGGACGATCTCGGGGCGGTTCTTTTTCAGCCAGATCAGGCAGCGGGGGTCGAAGGATTCGATGCAGTAATGAACCCGGTACCGGTCCAGCATGCGGCAGGTGGCCTCCGCCAGGGCGGCGTGGTTGCCCCGCTCGGCCTTCAGCTCGATGATCAGGGGCGTGCGGTCCTGGAACAGCTCCAGCACCTCCTCCAGCAGGGGGATCTGCTCATCGGTGCCCTCCAGGCGGTACTGCTTCAGCTCCTCCGCCGTCAGGTCCTCCACCAGCACGTCGGCGCCGGCGGTGCGCTTGAGGCTGGCATCGTGGATGACGGCCAGGCGGCCGTCCTTCATCAGGTGAACATCCAGCTCCGCGCCGCAGCCGTTTTCAATGGCCCGGCGGAAGGCGGCCATGGAGTTTTCGGGAATGCGGGGCTTGTCGTGATAGCCCCGGTGGGCGTAGCGGAACAGCCGCAGCAGGCCCCAGGCGCTGTGGCCCCGGCGGCATTGCAGAAGCAGGGTGAAAAGCTCTCCCAGGATCAAAAGAACCAGCAATACGATCAAAACGGGCATTTTGCGTCAATCCTCCATCTCGTCCAGAGCTTCCAGACCGATCTTGGCCTGGGGCTTGCTGTCGCCATGGCGGACGAACAGCATGGTGACGAAGGCCAGAGTCGTGAATACGGCGGCGTAGGGGAACAGCACATGCATGCCGAAGCGGTCCATCAGCAGACCGGACAGCATAGGCGTGGCCACCTGGGCGGCCATGGAGGCGGTGTAGTAAAAGCCGGTATATTTGCCCACGTCGCCGCCGGAGCACATCTCCACCACCATGGGGAAGGAGTTGACGTTGATGGTGGCCCAGGCGATACCGGCCAGGGCGAACATGGCGTTCATCAGCATGGTGGGGCTTTCGGCGTTGAGGAAGGCGGCCACGGTGAAGGCGGTGGTCAGCATGACCACGCCGGCCAGGATGGTCTTTTTCCGGCCTGCCTTGGAGGCGATGAAGCCCACAGGCAGATAGGAGACAATGGCCGCCGCCTGAGCGATGATCAGGGTCAGATTATAGTCCTTGTGCAGGATGTTGCTGGCATAGACGGAATACTTGGAGGTGACGGCGTTGTAGCCGAAGAACCACAGAACGATGGACAGAAGAAGGAAAATCAGGGACTTTACCTCGTCCACGGACAGCTTGCGTCCGCCTGCGGACTCCTCCTGCTCCTGAGTCTCCTCCTCAATGCCCAGGGCCACGGCCTGCTGCTGCATTTCGTAGGCCCACTCCTTTTCCCGGACGGTGAGCATGAAAATCACCAGGGCGGAGAGCATGATGGCGGCGATGACGGCGAAATAGCCGGTGTAGCTCATCAGGGAGTTGCGGACGGCGGAGGTGGCGAACACCATGCCCAGAGCCAGCACCAGAATGCCGCCGGCAGAGCCCATGAGGTTGATGACGGCGTTGGCCTTGGAGCGCAGAGGCTTCAGGGTCACGTCGGGCATCAGGGCCACCGCCGGGGACCGGAACACGGCCATGGAAACCAGGACGATCAGCAGCAGAACGATGAAGAATACCAGGGTGGCGGGACTTTTGGCGGTGGCGTCCCAGGCGCAGGCCTGGCGGGCGGGGACCACATAGTTGGTATAATCGGGGTTGGTGACGGTCTTGCCGTCCTGCTCCACCTGGCTGCGGATCCGGATGAACTCCTCCTGGGTGAACTTCTGGCTCAGGACGAACTTGTCGCCGCCGGGGGTCAGCAGGGTCTCATCAGCCTGGTGGTCATAGATCTGCTCCAGGGCGGCGGGATCGTCGATGGCGGAGACGTCGGACAGGTGCCGCAGCTGGGCGTTGTCCACAAAGGACAGGGCGATGAGCATCACGGCGGCGATGAGGGTACCCACCACGATGAAGGGGGTGCGGCGGCCCCGCTTGCCCCGGTGCCTGTCAGAAATGGCGCCGAACAGGGGCAGCATGAACAGGGCCAGCACGTTGTCCAGAGCCATGATGACGCCGGACCAGGCCTGGCTCATGCCGAATTTGTTGGTGAGGATCAGGGGGATGGTGTTGTCATAGGCCTGCCAGAACGAGCAGATCAGGAAGAAGGCAAAGCCCACGAAAATAGTCCGCTTGTAGTTGAGTTTCATACAGTCTCCTCCAGTTTCCGGTATAGGGTACCGATGTCGGGATACACCCAGGTGGGGTGGATCTGATAGGTGTCGATGTCCGCCATGGTGCCCTCGCCGGACAGGACGAACACGGTGTCGATGCCGGCGTTGACGCCGCAGGCAACGTCGGTGTACAGCCGGTCCCCCAGCAGCACCGTCTGCTCCGGGGAGAAGCCCGTGCGCTCCATAGCCAGCAGGGCCATCTGGGGCCTGGGCTTGCCGATGACCGTAGGCTCCCGGCCGGTGGCGGTGGTGAGCATCCGGCAGACGCTGCCGCAGTCGGGCACGGAGCCGTACCAGGTGGGGCAGACCCAGTCGGGGTTGGTGGCCACGAAGGGAACGCCCCGGTTCAGCAGAATGCAGGCGTCCTCCAGCTTCTGAAACGTGAGCTCCGTGTCGAAGCCGCACAGAAGTACCTCCGCCTGCTCCCGGTCCCGGGTCACGGGGATACCGGCTCCGTCCAGCTGGGCCAGGAAGGAATCCGTGCCGAACACATAGCAGGTCTTTCCCGGCAGGGTCTCCCGCAGATAGCGGACGGTGGCATCCACGGAGGTGAGATAGTCGTCCCGGGTAGTCTCGATGCCCATGCGGCGGAGCTTTTCCATGTAGCCCTCCACGCCCCGGGAGGAATTGTTGGTCAGGAACAGATACCGGCCCCCCATGGCGCGCACATGGCGCAGGAATTCCGGTACGCCGTCGAACAGGCGGTCACCGATGTAGATGGTACCGTCCATGTCCAGCAGAAACAGCCGCTTATCCCGCAGCTTAGTCACGGAATCGTCTCCTTTGCACAAAAATACAGCATAAGGATACCACAAAGCTGCCGTGCTTTCAAGCACGGCGGGGCGTCTCAGGGAAAATTGTTTGGGAAAAGGGACGAAAAAAGCAAAAAAAGGCCGCCGCAGAGCGCGGCGGCCTTGAGCTTGTCAAAAAAGGCAATGCTTTTTGGGACGACAGGCAGCAGAGAGACTGCCTTCCATAGTAATTACTTTTTCAGGCGTTTGTCGCATTTCACGGCAAGGCGGGTGCCAACGGTCTGGAACAGCTGCACCAGCAGGATCAGCAGGATCACCGCCGCGAACATCACCAGGTATTTGTACCGGTAATAGCCGTAGTCAATGGCAACCTTGCCCAGGCCGCCGCCGCCGATGATGCCGCTCATGGCGGAGTAGCCCAGAATGGTGGTCAGGGCGATGGTGGCGTTCTGGATCAGGGAGGGGACGCTCTCGGGAATCATCACCTTGCAGACGATCTGCATGGGCGTGGCGCCCATGCTCTGGGCCGCCTCAATAATATTGGGGTCTACCTCCCGCAGGCTGCTCTCCACCAGCCGGGCCACAAAGGGGAACGCCGCCACCACCAGGGGAACGATGGTGGCTGTGGTGCCCACGGCGGTGCCGATGATGAGCCGGGACAGAGGGAACACCATAATCATCAGGATCAGAAACGGGATGGAACGCAGCAGGTTGATGACCACGTTCAGCGCCGACAGCACCGGCTTCGGCAGGGGCAGGACGCCGTCCTTTTCTCCCGCCACCAGCAGCACGCCCAGCGGCAGACCCAGCACCACGGCCAGGGCGGTGGACAGCACCGTTACATAAAACGTCTCCCAAAGCGCCATGGGGAACTGGGTCACAAAGGCCGTTTTCAGCTCCGCCAGGGACTCCGGCGTAAATAAATCAGTGTACATCCACGCTTACCTCCTCTGCCTGCAAATTGGGGATGCTGCGGAAAAATCCCATGGCCCGGTCCAGCTGTCCCCTGGGCACGCCCAGCAGCATGCTGCCGTAGATCTCCTCCGACAGCTTCTGGGTGCTGGCGGAAATGACGTTGGCGTAGATGCTCTCCTCCGCTGCCAGACGGGCCACCATGGGGATGGCCGTGGTCTGGGCACTGCGGAAGATCAGGCGGATACGCCGCTCCTGGCTGGGGTCGGACACGGCGGCATCGGCACCGCCGGGGAACACCAGGTGCCGGGCGGCCTGGGACCTGGGAGCGGAGAACACCGTGGATACCATGCCGTCCTCCACCACCTCGCCGTCGTCCAGAATGGCAACATGGGTACAGATTTCCTTTACCACACTCATCTGGTGGGTGATGACCACCACGGTGATGCCCAGCTGGCGGTTGATGTCCCGGATCAGCTCCAGAATCTGCCGGGTGGTCTTGGGGTCCAGGGCACTGGTGGCCTCGTCGCACAGCAGCACCTTGGGATTGGTGGCCAGGGCCCGGGCAATGGCAATGCGCTGCTGCTGGCCGCCGGACAGCTGGGCGGGGTACGCCTGGGCCTTGTCCGGCAGACCCACCAGCTCCAGCAGCTCCCGGGCCCTGGATTGGGCCTCCTTCCGGCTGACCCCGGCCAGCTCCATGGGGAAGCAGATGTTTTGCAGGCAGGTGCGCTGCATCAGCAGGTTGAACCGCTGGAAGATCATGGTGATCTCCCGCCGGGCCGCCCGCAGCTGGGCCGGGGTCATGGCGTCCAGCTGCTGGCCGTTGACGATGACCCGGCCCTCCGTGGGCCGCTCCAGCATATTGATGCAGCGGACCAGCGTGCTCTTACCCGCGCCGCTCATGCCGATGATGCCATAGATATCGCCGCTGGCGATGGTCAGGGATACGTCCTTCAGAGCGTCCACTCGCCCACCGGCGGTCTCAAAGGTCTTGCTGACATGCTGTAATTCGATCAAGGCTGCTGCCTCCCCCTTCTAATCGGATGCTTGTGTGTTTACTTGGAAGCCTTCAGAGCGTCCAGGCTGGTCTGACGGCCGCCGTACAGGCCCATGGGCTCCACATGGATGGCGCTGACGGACACAATGTGGGTGTTGTTCTCGGCGTTGAAGTCCTCCAGATAGGGCAGATGCTGGAAGTAGTTGGCGTCCAGGGTGCCGTCGTCCACCACGGTGTTGGGCACCACATAGTCGTTATAAACCTGAATGTCCAGGGTAATGCCCTTAGCGGCCAGGATCTCCTTGACAACCTCCAGGATCTCGGCGTGGGGCGTGGGGGAGGCGGCCACGGTGATGGTCTGGCCCTTCAGAGCCTCATAGTCCACGGAATCGTCATAGCCGGTGCCGGGGTGGTCCACGGTGCTGACCACGGAGCCGCTGTACTTACTCTCGATGAAGCTGGCCACCTGCTGGCTCTCCAGCGCGGCCTTCAGGGCCAGGATCTTGGGGGTGATCTCGTTGCCCTCCTTCACCGCCAGAATATTGGCATAGGCGGAGGAGGAGCCTTCGATGGCCAGGGAATCATTCACGGGATTCAGGCCGACGTTGATGGCGTAGTTGGAGTTGATGACGGCATAGTCGGCGTCCTTCAGCATATCGGGCAGACGGGCGGCCTCGGCCTCTACGATCTCCACGTTGTAGGGATTCTCCACGATGTCGTTCTTGGTGGCGGTGATGCCGGCGCCGTCGCGCAGCTTGATGATGCCGTTTTCCTGCAGCAGCAGCAGGGCGCGGGCCTCGTTGGTGGTGTCGTTGGGAACGGCGATCTTCAGGGAGGTGCTCTTGGAGCCGCAGCCCGTCAGGACCAGGGCCAGGGACAGGACCAGCGCCAGGATCAGCGCAGTGAGCCGAACGGAATTCTTTTTCATGATGGTTATCTCCTTTTTATGTCAAAGTTGGTTGATTGATTCTCTTGTATGGAACATCCGATGGCCCGGGGGCACATTCGATCGTCCAGCAGGGTAATGAGGCCCGGCATCAGGCACATGGTTTTTCAGCTCCTTTCATACAGCAAAAAACAGCGGAAGGTCATTGACCTTCCGCTGCCGCAAACGATTCATTCAGGCAAGCGCTGAAAGGGAATGACCATTTTTTCCATAGCAAAGCATGCACATGCCGCACATGTGCATCATGGTCATCATCATGCTGTTGCCGCAGAGCTGCTTCGTCATGGCGTGTTCCCTTTCCCGCCGCACAGGCGGCGTTTCTTGTCGATGGGTGCATGTTAGCACCATCCGCGGCATTTGTCAACCGCTATTTTTCATATTTTTTCATCACGACGCAAATTTTTTTTCGTGGCGGCAGGAGAGTAAACATGCAAAAGAGGAGTGTTTTTCTGGATTTTCTACCGCTGACAAGGAGTTTTCCCTGTCAGATGTTCACACTTTTTTTACAGATTCTTTCTTGCTGAAAATGGGAAGCTATGGTATTATATTTGTTAATGGTAGAGTTTGCGTATCTGCCCGCCAAGCCGGACAGGTACGCTATCGTTTTGATTGCCGGAATTTTGAAGGAGGAATTGTTTGTTGTCACGCAAGAAACCTGATCTGTTGACCCAGCAGGCCCGCCTGCGCCGGAAGCACCGGGAGAAGGGGCAGGTTCTGGCGATTTTCCGCAAGCCCATGCGGGAGTCGCTGACCTCGGTGCTGCCCATCACGGCCATCGTGCTGCTGCTGTGCTTCACCGTGACCCCGGTATCCAACAACGCGATGATGGCGTTTCTGATCGGCAGTCTGCTGCTGATCGTGGGCATGGGCCTGTTTTCTCTTGGGTCGGAGATGTCCATGATCCCCCTGGGCGAGGCCGTCGGTAAGGAGATCACCCGCTCCAAGAAGGTGTGGGTCATCGTGGGCATCAGCTTTCTCATCGGCGTCATCATCACCGTGGCGGAGCCGGATCTGCAGGTCCTGGCCGGCCAGGTGCCCGCTATTGAGAACAATGTCATCATCTGGTCCGTTGCCCTGGGCGTGGGAGTTTTCCTGGTCATCGCCCTGCTGCGTATCCTGCTGGGTATCCCGCTGTCGTACCTGCTCATTGGGTTTTATGCGGTGGTGTTTACCCTGGCCATGTTCGTGTCCCCGGATTTCTGGGCCATCGCCTTTGACTCCGGCGGCGTTACCACCGGCCCCATGACCGTGCCGTTTATCATGGCTCTGGGCGTGGGCGTCAGCGCCGTCCGAAACGATAAGCATGCCGGAGGCGACAGCTTCGGCCTGGTGGCGCTGTGCTCCATCGGCCCCATTCTGACGGTGCTGCTGCTGGGCCTTCTGTATAAGCCCGACGGCAGCAGCTATACGCCGGTGACCGTGCCCGACGCCCAGGACACCGTGGAGATGTTCCGGTCCTATACCCATGCGCTGCCGGAATATTTCAAGGAAATTCTCCTGTCCCTGGCGCCTATTGCGGGCTTCTTCCTGATCTTCCAGCTGCTGACCCGCCGCCTGAGCCGGCGGCAGATCATGAGCATGGCGGTGGGCTTCCTGTATACTTATCTGGGCCTGGTGCTGTTCCTGACCGGCGTCAATGTGGGCTTTATGGCCGTGGGCAATTTCCTGGGCAGCAGCATCGCGTCCCTGGACTGCAACTGGGTGCTGATTCCCATCGCTATGATCATCGGCTATTTCATCGTGGCGGCGGAGCCCGCCGTTCACATCCTCAACCGGCAGGTGGAGGAGATCACCGCCGGCTCCATTCCCGCCAGCGCCATGAACCTGGCCCTGTCGCTGGGCGTGGCGGTGTCGCTGGGCCTGGCCATGATCCGGGTGCTGACGGGTATCTCCATCATGTGGTTCCTGCTGCCGGGTTATGCCCTGAGCCTGGCTCTGTCCTTCGTGGTGCCGAAAATATTCACCTCCATCGCCTTCGACTCCGGCGGCGTGGCCTCCGGTCCCATGACGGCCACGTTCCTGCTGCCCTTTGCCATGGGCGCCTGCGACGCCGTGGGCGGCAACGTGGTCACGGACGCCTTCGGCGTGGTGGCCATGGTGGCTATGACGCCCCTGGTAACCATCCAGCTGCTGGGCGTGAGCTATAAGCGGCGCATCAAGCACGTGGCTCCCGCAGCCGTGGCCCAGGTGGAAGAGATCATCGAGCTGGCATAGGAGGAAACGGAATGAAACGACTGTATTTGATGATCACCATCACCAACCGGGTGGTGGGCTCCGGACGATTTGTGGATTTTTACCGGGCCTTCGGCGCGCCGGTGGTGTTCACGGCCCTGGGCCGGGGCACCGCCAGCGACGATGTGCTGAGCTATCTGGGCCTGGAGGCCACGGAGAAGGCGGTGCTGTTCTCCGTGGTGACCCCGGCCTGCAAGGATACCCTGTTGAAGGAGCTGGTTTCCACCATGCACCTTTCCGCTCCCGGAAGCGGCATCGCCGTGTGCCTGCCTCTGAGCAGCATCGGCGGCAGGACCGCCATGAATTATCTGACCTCCGGCGACCCCTCCAAGGTCCCGGAAATCGACGTAGAGGAGGACGAGACCATGAAGGACGCTGCCTATCAGCTGATCGTTGCCATTGCCAACCAGGGCTATACCGATAAGGTCATGGAGGCGGCCCGGTCCGCCGGAGCCCGTGGCGGCACCATTGTCCATACCCGCAGCACCGGAGCCGAGGACGCCGGGAAGTTTTTCGGCATGTCCATTGCCGAGGAGCGGGAGATGATCTTTATCGTGGCCCCCACCGGCGAGAAAAACGCCATTATGCAGGCCATCATGGCCCAGGCGGGTCCCAGCACCAAGGCCCAGGCAATTACCCTGAGCCTGGCCCTGGAGGACGTGGTGGGCCTGTTCACCACCAACCCGGACCAATAAAACACCCCCGGACGGCAAAGAGCCCCTGCTTTCCCTCAAGGAAGGCAGGGGCTCTTTTTTGCGAATAGTGGGAGAAATCAGGCGAACAGATACCCGTACTTGTCACGGATGGTGACGATGAGCGTTTCCAGGTCAGCAGGCAGTCCGCTTTCCTTGCTCAGGTCGTAGTCCTTGGGCTCACCGAAGGTGCGTACCCGGACCATGTCCCCGCCCAGGAACAGGACGCCGGCATTGTGGGAGTCGGCCATGTCCTCGGCGGTCTGGAACAGGGTGAACTTGTCGTGGCAGGGCTCGGAGGCGTAGGGGCAGAACTGGGTGCAGTTGCCGCACTCGTTGCACATCTTGTCCACATGGAGGATCTGGTGGCTGCCGTCGGCCATGGCGATGGCCACGTTGGCACGGTTGGGGCAGGAATCCACGCAGTTTTCGCACACGGTGGAGCACTGCAGACAGCGGCTGCCCTCCTGGCACACGCAGCCGCTCATGTTCAGGATGCCCTTCTTGGCCTGGGCGTCGGTCTTGGTAATGTACGCCTGCTGGGGGATGTCATAGGTATAGGCCGTTCCGATGACCTCCTGGGCGAAGCGGGCGGCGTCGGCGATGCCCTCCACCACGGTGGCGGGGCCCCGGGCGGCGTCACCGGCGGCATACACGCCGGGAAGATTGGTCTGGAAGGCGGGGCGGCCCTTCTTGTCCACCTCAATGCCGTTGGCGGCCATCAGGGCGCTGTCTACCTGCTCGCCTACGGCGGAGATCACCAGGTCGCAGGGAATGTCGAAGAACTCACCGCTGCCCACGGGACTGCGGCGGCCGGAGGCATCGGCCTGGCCCAGCACCATCTTCTCGCAGGTCAGCACGCCGTCGGCCTGCTTCACAGGAGCGGCCAGCTCGGCGAAGGTCACGCCGTCCTGGAGGGCCAGGGCCAGCTCATGCTCGTCGGCGGGCATGTACTTGCGGGTCCGGCGGTATACCAGAGTTACCTGCCTGGCACCGGAGCGCTTGGCCAGACGGGCGGCATCCATGGCGGTGTTGCCGCCGCCGATGACGGCGATGTTGCCGCCGACGCTGATGTTCCCGGCCTTGACGCCCTTCATCCACTGGATGGCCCCGGCCACATCACCGGCGATCTCCAGCTTGCCGGGCTTCCAGGCGCCCACGGCAAAGAGAATATGGGTGTAGCCCATGGCCTTCAGCTCCTTCACCGAGGGGGCCGGTGCGCCACAGCGGACGTCCACACCGTACTTCTCCATCAGGGCGATATCCTTTTCGATGGTCTCGTTGGCGATGCGGAAGGAGGGAATCACGTGCCGGGGCACGCCGCCCAGGCAGCTCTCCCGCTCGAAGATGGTGGCTTCAATCCCGGCGCGGCCCAGGAAGTAGGCGGCGGCAATACCGGTAGGACCGCCGCCGATGATGGCGGCCTTCTTGCCGGGGACCCGCTCCGGAACACGGATGGAGGCCATCAGGGCGTTGTAGCCCTTTTCGGCGGCCAGCAGCTTGGTGTCCCGGATGCGGACGGACTCGTCATAGAAGTTCCGGGAGCACTTGGTCTGACACCGGTGGGCGCAGATGGTGCCGGTCAGGAAGGGCAGGGGGTTCTTCTCGGTGATGAGCTTCAGGGCCGGGGCGTACAGGCCCTTGCGGCACAGCTCCATATACTCGGGAATGTCCTGCTCAATGGGGCAGCCGCCCTGACAGGGTGCGGTGAAGCAGTCCAGCCAGGGGACGCTTTTCTCACTCTTGCGGCTGGGCAGGGGCTTGATGGGCTTGACGTGGTGGACATCGGTATGGCTGGCGGCGGACAGCTCGCAGATGGCCTGGGTATCTGTGCCGCTGAAGGGACGGTAGGCCATGGGCTCCACCTTCTCCACCATCTGGTGCAGGCGGTTGTATCCGCCGGGCTTGAGGATGGTGGTGGCCACGGTGATGGGCCAGATGCCTGCGGCAAACAGCTTGTCGCAGTTGAAATACTCCGCGCCGCCGGCAAAGGAGATGCGCATCTTTCCCTGGAACTGCCGGGAGATACGGTGGCACATCTCAATGGTCAGGGGGAACAGGCTGCGGCCGGACATGTACATCTCATCGTTGGGCAGCTCACCCCGGGTGGTGTCCACGGGGAAGGTGTTGGAGAGCTTCAGACCGAACTCCAGGCCGTTTTCATCGGCCAGAGCCTGAAGCCGCCGGAACATGGGCACGGCGTCGGCCCACTGGAGATCCTCGTTGAAGTGGTGCTCGTCGAACACGATATAGTCATAGCCCATGGCGTCCAGAGTGCGGCGGGCGGTCTCGTAGCCCAGGATGGTGGGGTTGCACTTGACGAAGGTGTGCAGGTGCTTCTCGGAAATCAGATAGCCGGCGATGCGCTCGATCTCGTCCGGGGGACAGCCGTGGAGGGTGGAGACGGTGACGCTGCGGGACACCCGGGGGGAGATGGCGTCGATGAAGGCGGTCTCCTGGGGGAACAGCTCCTTCAGGACCTCCTTGCACTCACCGAAAATGGCGGTGCGGCCGGCATCCATCATGCCGTCGATGTAGGTGTTGACCTTCTCGCCCTTGATGCCCTCCAGATCGTAGCCCACGGACATGTTGAACACGAAGCCGTCGGGATCGCCGAAGCCGTAGACCTTGCTGAGGACCTTCAGAGCGCACCAGGCCTTGATATACTCGTCCATGGCCTGGGGCACGGTGAGCTCCGTGGACCACTCCTGGTTGTAGCCCTCGTCGTTGGCCAGAATGCAGGGGCGGGGCACACAGGCGGCCAGGTCCGCACCGTCCATCTTCTGGACGGTTTTCACCTCGAAGAACCGGGCACCGGCCACATAGGCGGCGATGATGTTCTGAGCCAGCTGGCTGTTGGGACCGGCGGCAGGGCCAAAGGGTGTTTCGATGCGTTCGCCGAAAATCGGCAGGCTCTTGCCGGTGGCGTGATACTGCTTATGCACGCCGAACACGTCGCCGCAGCCGGAATACTCGGTGACCACCCAGTTCATCAGGGAGCGGAAGGGAATGGGATACATTTTTTCAGACATGGGATATCCTCCTTGTCAAGGTTTTTGGAATTATCAATACGTCCGGTGGTTCAGATCGCCCCAGAGCTTCTTGGCGGCCTCCAGGATGTGGGCATTTTCCGCCTCCTCGTCGATACCCACCAGCACCCGGTCCTGCATCAGGAGCTTGCCGCCCGCGATGGTGGTCTGGCACTGGCGGCCGGTCATGCCGAAGATCATGTGGCCGTCGATGTTCTCGTCGGAGAAGGGGGTGAAGGGCTTGTAGTCCATAACGATGATGTCCGCTGCAGCGCCGGCCTTCAGCACCCCCAGCTGCACCGGGAAATACTTCTCGCCGATTTTGGCATTGTTGCGGAACAGCATGTCCGTGACCTCGCACCAGCCCACGTTGGGCAGGCAGTTCTGGCTCCGCTGGGAGCACAGGGCCACCTTCAGGGATTCCAGCATGTCGTTGGTATAGGCGTCGGTGCCCATGCCCAGCAGGATGCCCCGCTTGTGCAGCTGGAGCACCGGGCAGATGCCGATGGCGTTGCCCATGTTGCTCTCGGGATTGTTGACCACCATGGTGCCGGTCTCCTTGATGATCTCCATTTCGGCGGTGTTCACATGGATGCAGTGGCCCAGAATGGTCTTTTCCCCCAGAATGCCGTGGTCCTGGAGCCGCTGGACAGGGCGGCGGCCATAGTTTTGCAGGCTGTCGTACACGTCGTTCATGCCCTCGGACACATGGATGTGGTAACCGGTGCGGCCATTGTTGGCGGCCACCATGCGGTCAAAGGTCTTGTCGCTGATGGTGAACAGGGCGTGTCCGCCGAACATGGCGGCCAGCATGGGGTCCCGGTTCCTTTCGCACTCGGTGATGAAGTCGGCATTTTCCTGGATGGCCTGGAGGCACTTTTCTTCGCCGTCCCGGTCGGAAACCTCATAGCACAGGCAGGAGCGGATGCCGAATTTCTTGGCGGAGGCGGCAATGGTGTGCAGAGAGCCGGGGATCTCGGCATAGGAGGCGTGATGGTCGAAAATGGTGGTAACGCCCTGCTTGATGCAGTCTATGTACAGGGCGTCGGCGCTGGCGCGGGTGCCGGCCAGGGTCAGCTTGCGGTCGATGGCCCACCAGGTGCCGTCCAGGACCTCGTAGAAATTGGTGGGATTGTTGCCCACGATGGACAGGCCCCTTGCCAGGGCGGAGTAGATATGGGTGTGGGCATTGATGAAGGCGGGCATGATGACGCCGCCCTTGGCGTCGATGAGGTTGGCCTGGGGGTATTTGGCCCGCAGGACGCTCTCCTGGCCCACCTCGGTGATGGTGGTTCCCTCATAGGCTACGGCGCCGTGCTCATAATAGCCCTTGCCGCCCTCGTCCCGGGTAATGAGTCTTCCGTTGATGACCAGATTCATGTGTGTTCCTCCTTATGAATTGTTCCAATGCTTCCGGGTAAAGAAAAATGTTTCAAACCTCCGGGTGGAGATCTGAAACACTCAAGCAACAGCCGAGTGATAGTTGCAGCCCGTGCGCGAGGCACTTCCTTACAGCTACCAATCTTATATTGTCCCTCTCATTTTACACGATACGGTATAAAAATGCAACAGAAATTTTAGGGCCTGCCGGGAAAATTTGTAGAACTGCCATGATAAAAAGCGAAGGACAGACAACATGGCGCTTTTCCATGTGCCTGTCCCTCGCGAATCCCCTGGACTCAGCTTTTTTTCAGGTCCCGCAGCTGTGTCTCCACGTCGCCGATCAGATACAGAGAGCCGTAACACAGCACTGTGCCGCCGGGTCCGGCCTGCTCCAGCGCCAGGGAAACGCCGCCGCGGATGGTATCGCAGGCGGTGACCGGCGCTCCCAGCTCCCGGATATACGCTGCCAGCTCCCCGGCAGGCAGGGAGCGGGGGTTATCCGGCGTGACGGTGATGAAGGAGCGGGCATAGGGCACCACGCCCCGGTACATGCAGTGATAGTCCTTGTCCTGCATGACGCCGGTAAGCACCGTCAGCGGGCGGTCCGGCAGATAATCCCGGATATTCTGCTCCAGCGCCCGGATACACTGGGGATTGTGCCCGCCGTCGATGATGAACAGAGGATCATTGCCGATGATCTGGAACCGGCCGGGCCAGTCGGTGGCCGCCAGGCCGCGGCGGATGTGCTCCTCCGTAATGGACCAGCCACGCTTTTGCAGCACCCGCATGGCTGTCAGGGCCACGGCGGCGTTGCACAGCTGGTGCCGTCCCAGCAGCGGCAGGCGCAGGCCGGTAAGCTCCTCCCAATCGAAAACCTGGCCCTCCAACCCGGCGCTTTCCGGACGGATGCCGTCAAAATCCGCCAGGTGCAGGGGAACGCCCAGACGCTCGCACCGCTGGCGGATGATCTCCTCCGCAGAGGCCGTCTGGCGGTACAGCACCGCGTCACAGCCGGGCTTGATGATCCCGGCCTTGGTGGCGGCGATTTTTTCAATGGTGTCCCCCAGATACTGGGTGTGGTCCAGGCCGATGTTGCAGAACACGGCGGCCTCCGGGGCGGGGATCACGTTGGTAGCGTCAAATTCGCCGCCCATGCCCACCTCGCACACCACGATATCGCAGCTGTGCCGGGCGAAATAGGCGAAGGCGATGGCCGTGACCATCTCAAACTCCGTGGGGTGAGGGTCCAGGGAGTCCGCCAGAGGGCGGACCTGGGCCGTGATTTCGCACAGCTCGTCGTCGGTGATCTGCCGGCCGTCCACCTGCATGCGCTCGTTGAACCGGATCAGGAAGGGCGAGGTGTACAGGCCCGTGCGATAGCCCGCCGCCCGAAGGATGCCGGCCATCATGGCACAGGTGGAGCCCTTGCCGTTGGTGCCGGTGACGTGGATGAACTTCATGTCCCTCTGGGGATCCCCCATCAGCGCCAGCAGCGCCCGGATGCGCTCCAGCCCCGGGATGCTGCTGCGCCAGCAGACGGCGTGGATATAGGACAGGGTTTCGTCAATGTTCATTGTATATCATTTCCTTTCGACTGCACCGGCGGCAGGCCCACGGCCCGCAGAGCGCCGGAGCGCTGCAGAAGCCACACCACCAGCACGTCCAGCACGCCGGTGATGGCGAACTGCACGCTGCGGGCCGCCAGCCGGGTGAGAAAGTACGCGGCTTTCGCGCCGCCGCCGTAGATCATGGCCAGGGCGAAGCTCTGGTACAGCACCGACCCCAGGACCACCGGCGGCAGGAACGCCAGAGCCAGCCGCAGGGGGCTGCATCTGCGCGTCAGCCAGGGACGGAAAAGCCCGGCGCACAGGCCGTACAGGATCGGGGGCACGCAGAAAATCGGGTTGTAGCCATAGGGGGAGAACAGGCAGCCGATGAAATCGGCGGCGAAGCCTGTCAGGGCCCCGGGCAGCGGCCCGAAAAGCATCCCGGCCAGGAAGATGGGCACCGCCTCCAGGGAGAAGCGGGTCACCTCGTTGGGGGTAGGGATCAGGAACCGGGCCAGCACCACGCTGACGGCGGTCAGCAGGGCGCAGGTGACCATGGCCCGCACGGGCCACTTGGGTCTGCCGTGGGCAGATGCATGGGTGTGACGTTCAGACATAAAAAATACCTCCTAATTCGGGTAAAAATTGGGAGGAGGTTGGGGAGTATGCACTTGTCAGGGCGCGAACCCCCGGGCCGGCTGCCAAAGCGGATGCGAAGACGGCACCGCGGAGACAGGTCTCCTTCGTCCGGCGGCAACCTCCCATCCGACCGGCACTTAACGCGCCGCTTCTACTCTTGCAGCAAAAGCCAGTCATGATTATACAGAAGCCGCCGGGAAAAAGCAAGGGAAATCGGAAAAAATGCCGAATCCTTCGGGGAAGGAAAGATAGGGGTTGCATTCCCGGGAATATTTGATATAATTACAGCAGATGATACAAACTGTACGCATTATTTTTCTTAATGAGGTGCTGTCATGTCCGTGAAGCTGGAGCTTTATCGTGTGTTCAAGGAGGTAGCGGAGGCCGGAAACATCACCGCCGCCGCCCAGACTCTGTTTATATCCCAGTCCGCCGTCAGCCAGTCCATCAAGCAGCTGGAGGCGGAGCTGCAGACCCGGCTGTTCGCCCGGAACTCCCGGGGCGTCACCCTGACCGCCGATGGGCGGATGCTGTATGAATACGTCCGCAGCGCCATGGGCCTGCTGGAAACCGGCGAGGAGAAGCTGTCCCAGAGCCGGGACCTGCAGATGGGCCACCTGACCATCGGCGCCAGCGACACGGTGACCAGCCAGTTCCTGCTGCCGTATCTGGACCGGTTCCACCGGCAGTATCCGGCCATCCACATTCAGATCATCTCCGGCCGCAGCCATAAGGTCCTGGGCCTGCTGCAATCCGGCAAGGTGGATATTGCCTTTGCCAGCACCCCTCAGGAGGCGGCGTCTCTGGAGACGTTCCCGTGCCTGACCACCCATTCCATCTTTGTGGCCGGGGCGGAGTATCCCTGCGACTTTGACCATGTCTATTCCCTGGAGGAGATTGCCCAGTTCCCGCTGATCCTGCTGGAGCGGAAGGCGTCCTCCCGGCTGTTTTTGGAAAAGTATTTCCTGCAGAACGGTCTGCATCTGCACCCGGAGATCGAGCTGGGCGCCCGAAGCCTGCTGGTAGACCTGGCGGCCATCGGCTTCGGCGTGGCCGGAGTCACGGAGGAGTTCGTCCACCGGGAGCTGGACAGCGGTCGTCTGCGGAAGCTGCGCACATCCTTTGATATCCCGGCCCGCAGCGTGGATCTGTGTGTCCTGCGGGACGTGCCCCTGACGTCCGCAGCCCAGCGGTTCAGCGATTTTGTCCGCGGGAGCCTGCACCGGGGCTGATCCCCGTCATATGTGACAAAAGCCGCCCCGGAAAGGTCCGGGAACTTCGCCCTTTCGCCCCCTTGCTTTTATAGGAGGAATAGGGCAGAATAATGTCATTATTCACAGCAATGTGAAATCAATAGGAGGAGTATATGGAACTGCTGAAGGAGCGTATCCGCCGGGAGGGTAAGGTCCTGCCCGGCAACATCATCAAAGTGGACGGTTTCCTGAATCACCGGGTGGACACCGCCCTCATGAGCCAGTTGGCCGATGAGTTCGCCAAGTATTTCGACGTGAAGGACATCACCATGGTGCTGACGGCGGAGGCCAGCGGCATCCCTCTGGCCACCGTGTGTGCCCAGAAATACGGCGTTCCCATGGTATTCGCCAAGAAGGCCAAGAGCGACAACATCGAGGGCGGCCTGTATCAGAGCGAGATCTTCTCCTATACCTATAAGAAAAAGGTCACCCTCATTGTGGCCCAGGAGTGGCTGGGTCCCAACGACCGGGTGCTGATTATCGACGACTTTATGGCCAAGGGCTATGCCATGCAGGGCCTGATCGACATCGTCAAGGCCGCCGGTGCAGAGCTGGTGGGCATCGGCGTGGCCGTGGAGAAGGGCTTCCAGCATGGCGGCGACGCCCTGCGGGAGAAGGGCTATCCCATCCACTCCCTGGCCGTCATCGAGGAGGCTACCCCCGACCACATCACCTTCCGGGAGGATGACCCCGTATGAAAAAGGTTTTAGTGCTGGATTTCGGCGGCCAATACAACCTGCTGGTGGCTCGCCGCGTCCGTGAGTGCGGCGTATACTGCGAGATCAAGTCCTTCCGCATGACCATGGATGAGGTCCGGACCTTTGCCCCGGACGCCATCATTTTCACCGGCGGCCCTGCCACGGTGTTCGACCAGGGTGCTCCCATGATCGACCCGGAGATGCTGTCTATGGGCGTGCCGGTGCTGGGCATCTGCTACGGTTTGCAGCTGATGATGCACCTGCTGGGCGGCCAGTGCTGCAAGGCCGATACCCGGGAATATGGCAAGACGGAGCTGACCCATACGGATTCCCCGCTGTTTGACGGCGTGCCGGAAACGGCGGTGTACTGGATGAGCCACGGGGTAGAGGTGGATCGTCTGGCTCCCGGGTTCGAGATCATTGCCTCCACCGAGGGCTGCCGCCACGCGGCGGTCCAGTGCCGGGAGAAGCGGCTCTACGGCGTGCAGTTCCATCCTGAGGTGGTGCACACCGAGTATGGCCGGCAGATCCTGGAGAATTTCCTGTATAAGATCTGCGGCTTCCAGCCGGAGTGGACCATGGCGTCCTATCTGGAGGAGGCGGTGGCCCAGTGCCGGGAGAAGATCGGCAATGGCCGCGTGCTGCTGGCTCTGTCCGGCGGCGTGGACAGCTCCGTGGCCGCCGCGCTGCTGCAGCGGGCGGTGGGCCGTCAGCTGACGTGCATTTTCGTGGACCACGGCCTGCTGCGCAAGGACGAAGGCGACCAGGTGGAGCATGTGATGACCAAGCAGTTCAACGTGGATGTCCGCCGTGTCAACGCCGGTCCCCGGTTCCTTGGCAAGCTGGCCGGCGTCACGGACCCCGAGCGCAAGCGGAAGATCATCGGCGAGGAGTTCATCCGCGTGTTCGAGGAGGAGGCCAAGAAGATCGGCGCTGTGGACTTCCTGGCCCAGGGCACCATTTATCCCGACGTGGTGGAGTCCGGTCTGGGCGGTGAGTCCACCGTCATCAAGAGCCACCACAATGTGGGCGGTCTGCCGGACTGTGTGGATTTCAAGGATATCGTGGAGCCTCTGCGCCGCCTGTTCAAGGACGAGGTGCGGCAGCTGGGCCTGGAGCTGGGTCTGCCGGAGCAGCTGGTGTGGCGTCAGCCCTTCCCGGGGCCGGGCCTTGCCATCCGCGTCATCGGCGAGATCACCGAGGAAAAACTGGCCATCCTGCGGGATGCCGATGCCATCTTCCGGGAGGAAATGGCTCTGGCGGGCCTGGATCGCACCACCAGCCAGTATTTTGCCGTGCTGACGGACCTGCGCAGCGTAGGCGTTATGGGCGATGAGCGCACCTATGACTACACGCTGGCCCTGCGTGCCGTGCAGTCTCAGGACTTTATGACCGCCACCTGGTCCCGTCTGCCCTACGAGCTGCTGGACAAGATCTCCGGCCGCATCGTCGGCGAGGTGAAGCATATCAACCGCATTGTCTACGACATCACCTCCAAACCGCCTGCAACGGTGGAGTGGGAATAAATATTTAGTGTTTTCTGAATCCTGAAAAGCGTTGGTAATACAGCGTTTTTCAGGATTTTTCTTTTTTAGCGGCTACAAATTGGCTACATTTGCAGCGATTTTTGTAGCCAGAGGCTCACGGCATAATGCCGTCAAGCTGTCTGGCTACCTCCACCTGCTTGTTGGGGTACAGGTGACTGTACGTGTCCATCGTTGTCTGTACCTTTTCATGTCCGAGCCGCTCCGCGATCAGCAGCGGAGAGAAGCCCATCTCCACCAGCAGGCTGGCGTGGCTGTGTCGAATGTCATGCACCCGTATCCGCTTCACGCCCGAAGCCTTGCAGCCATACTCCATTTCGTGGTATAGAAAGCTCTTGGTGTAGGGAAAGAGCCTGTCGTCCTTTTGCAGCCCGTAGCAATGGGACATATACTCCTGCAAACAGTTGCAAAGGCCGTCGGGAATAGGGATAGTACGGATGCTTTTCGGTGTTTTCGGAGTGGTGATGATGTCCTCTCTGCCGAGACGCTGATAGCTCTTGTTTACCGTCAGGGTTTTCTTTTCAAAGTCGATGTCCGACGGTGTGAGTGCCAGCAGCTCTCCCTCCCGAATCCCCGTGTAGTACATGGTCATGAATACCGTGTAGCTGGCGGGACGGTCTTTCATGCTCTCGATAAATGTCTGGAACTCATCCTTTGTCCAGAACAGCATTTCATCGGCTTTCTTCTTGCCAATGCTCCCCGCCTTGTGGCAGGGATTTTCTTTCAGCCCATAGTATTTGACTGCGTAGTTGAAAATCGCCGTGAGCTGGTTGTTGATGCACTTGAGATAGGTCTGGGCGTAAGGCTTGCCGTTTTCATCCCGGTAGCTGGTCAGGGAGTTCTGCCATTGGCGCACGTGAGTGGGCTTGATCTCGTTCAGCGGGATTTTCTTGAAGAAAGGCGTTACCTTCAGGTCAATCAGCCATTTCTTGCTGGCAACGGTTGAGGGCTTGAGGCGGTGCTCCATATCCTTGACATACAGAGAGATGAAGTCACCGAAGGTCATGCCGAGGCTGCCCGTAGATTGGCTGATAAAGTCACGTTCCCATTGCAGGGCTTCCTTCTTGGTGGCAAAGCCGCGCTTCTTCTTGTGGATGGTCTTGCCCGTCCAGTCCGTCACGCGGATCTGGGACATCCAGCGACCGGTGTCGCCGTCTTTTGTTACTGACATTTTTACCTCCTTCCCTCAAGAATCAGGCTTTGATGGGGTTATTTACTCATTCTCTCTGCGGTCATGCACGCCGACGAGCGCAACCGCGCCATGTCCGACGCGCTGGGCAAGGACGTGTACCATTATCACCTTCATGTGGTCT
>ERZ1673753.78-NODE-78-length-133372-cov-21.731265_pt1 | contig 133372 bp, 122 predicted proteins | sample MGYA00580201_ERZ1673753 | MGnify/ENA primary metagenome ERZ1673753 (study PRJEB41218, sample SAMN15661747) | gut metagenome | host: Homo sapiens | place: Canada: London | collected 2015-08-20/2019-03-30 | study: EMG produced TPA metagenomics assembly of... | reverse complement strand
ATGTGCGTCTGAGCGATATGAACCGGGCAAAGATTCAATTTGTCACTGGAATCGTTGCCAATCAGTACAACGCCTTGCAGTTGACGATCCTGAACCGCAGCGAAGGACAGGTGGATACCCTGCGCCTTCGCTTTTCGGATCTGCTGGGGACGAAGGTAACTTCCAACCCCAACTTCCGCAATGGTGTTGACCCGCACATTTGGGATGACTATGGAAAAGTAGACTGGTATGTGTATCACCCCACCCGGCAGGACTACGAGAAGCTCTCCAACGCAGTATCGGACTATCTGGAAGTGTTCCAAGACATGAGCCAGTCTGCCGATCAGCAGTGGGCGCAGACAATGTAAACCGAGCATGATTTGAAGGCCGTGCCAACTGTACGGCCTTTGCCATATCCCAAGCAGTTGGTACGGCCTCACCCGGAGGAGGTGAAACCGATCAATGTTTATTTGGGATTTTGTTGCCGATAAGATCCTCGGCCAGATCGTGGATTGGTTCTACGGTCAGGTCGTAGGCTTTCTCGGCAACTTCTTCGCAGAGATGGGAAATATGGGTGTCGAGCTCTTCGAGATGTCATGGGTGCAGAGCATCGTGCTGTTCTTCTCCTATTTGGCGTGGGCGTTGTACGGAACCGGGCTGGTCGTGGCCTGCTTTGAATGCGGTATCGAGTATTCCAGCGGGCGGGGCAACATCCGCGAAACCGCGCTCAATGCCATCAAGGGCTTTATGGCCGTGAGCCTGTTTACTGTCGTTCCGGTCCGGCTCTATGAGCTTTCGGTAACGCTGCAGGGGCAACTCACCGCAGGGATCACCGGCTACGGTGCATCCATCGGAGATGTGGCAAGTGATATCATGCAGGAGTTCAGCGCCGTGGAATCGCTGACCGATTTGGCATCCGGCCCGTTCCTCGGCTTTGGCAGTATCACCAGCGGATTCATGATTCTGTTCTGCATCATCCTTATGGCGTATGCGATCATCAAGGTCTTCTTTGCCAATCTCAAGCGCGGCGGTATCCTGCTGATTCAGATTGCCGTGGGAAGTCTGTACATGTTTTCTGTGCCCCGTGGCTATACGGACGGCTTCATCCAGTGGTGCAAACAGATCATTGGATTGTGCCTGACCGCATTTTTGCAGGCGACTATCCTCATCGCTGGGCTCATGGTGTTTAAGGACCACGCACTGTTGGGTCTTGGTTTGATGCTTTCGGCTGGCGAGATTCCCCGCATTGCCGGAACGTTTGGCCTGGATACGACAACAAGAGCCAACATTATGAGCGCGGTATATACGGCGCAGGCCGCTGTAAACACCACGCGCACGATCGTGCAGGCGGTGTCAAAATGAGCGGGCTCACTATGGGAAGCCTGTTTGACGGCATCGGTGGTTTTCCTCTGGCTGCCATTCGCAGCGGCATTACGCCGGTGTGGGCTTCGGAGATTGAAGCCTTTCCCATTGAGGTCACGAAGCAGCGCTTCCCAAGCATGATCCATGTGGGTGACATCACAAAGCTCAACGGTGCAGAACTGCCGCCCGTAGATATCATCTGCGGCGGCAGCCCGTGCCAGGATTTATCCGTGGCTGGAGCGAGAGCCGGATTATCCGGCGCCCGCTCCGGTTTGTTTATGGAGCAGGTTCGACTGGTAAAGGAGATGAGAAATGCAGACGAACAAAGAGGCCGAGCAGGTCACGCTGTCCGACCTCGGTATATGCTGTGGGAAAATGTTCCAGGAGCCTTCTCCAGCGGAACTCCCAAAGGCGAGGACTTCCGTATCGTCCTCGAAGAGATCGTCCGAGTTAAGTGCGGTTCCGTTTATGTCCCTGGACCTTACCCCTGGCCATGGCAATCTGCTGGGCGAATCCTACTGGGAACTGATTTCTCCCTGGCTTGGCGGTGCCTGGATGCTCAATACTGGGGTGTCGCCCAACGACGCAAGAGGATCTTCCTTGTCGCAGATTTTGCAGGACGCACCGCCGATAAAATACTATTTATCCCCGAAGGCATGTTTGGGGATCCTGCGCCGAGCTTCTGAACGCGGGAAAGCACTGCCGCCGAAGCTGGAACGGGCGTTGAAGATCCAAGCCGGATTGATGCGCCAGGACGGACAGCCTACGGATCTGAACGCATTCCATATCAACCAGCGGGATGAGGGCATTGACCTGCACGGCGTATCCGGTGCCTTGATGGCGACCACCAATATGCAGATGCAGACCTTCGTGACGCAGCCGGATGACACCGTCGAGGGATTTGACGGCTACAATGGTGACCTGACCGGCGATGTTGCGGCCACGCTCGGCGTGAACTGCGGGATATCCACCGGCAGAAACGGTGTCATGGCCTTTGCTGCCAACCAAAGGGACGAGGTCCGTGACTTACATGATATTGCGGGCGCATTGAATGCACAGCTGGGAATGAAACAGCAGACCTTCGTGGCGGCCGCATTCTCGGCAGGAGCCGGCGCCTCTGCTGGGAGCATTGGGTATGGCGAGGAACTGGCTCCTACGCTGAAAGGCTCTGCCAGCGGAAACTGTATGCCGTCCGTCCTGTGCCTGAATGACCAGGGCGGAAGCGTGATGGAGTGCTCTGAGAATGTGTCCGGTACTCTGCGGGCGCAGGAGCATGGACACCAGCCGCTGGTCTATGAAAATCACGGCATTGATGCCCGGTACACCGGTCCTCATCAGGTGGCGCCTACCATGTCCGCAAGATATGGAACCGGCGGAAACAACGTGCCGCTCGTAGAACAGGAAGAAACCTTCTGCATTACCGGAAACGCCATTGACCGGCAGCCACAGAACGGCGGCAACGGGATCGGATATCAGCGGGACATCGCATATACGCTGACGGCCACTGATCATCATGCAGTCTACAGCCGCCAGCGTGTGGATGATTTCCGTGAGAACGGCGTAGTCAGCACACAAAGCGCCCGCCAGCATAAGGACGCCACCGATCTCGTTTGCCAACAGGCGGAAGCCTATGCCTATCTCATCCGACGCCTGACACCGTTGGAGTGTGAGCGCCTGCAGGGCTTTCCGGATGGATGGACAGATATCCCCGGTGCATCGGACTCTGCCCGATATGAAGCGCTGGGCAACAGTGTGGCGATCCCCTGTGTGGAGTTCATCATGGGTCGGATCACCGCAGCTCTTCGGGAGGTATAGCTGCCTTGGTGGTTTTGCTTCCGTTTCGCATAGCTTCTTCGTTGAGTTTGGTGAATAGCTTTCCATGACTTCTTCCGGTATGCTTTGCTTGCAAAATCGAGGAAAGGAGCAGACCGATGGAGGGCAAAAAGAACCTCTGCGCCATGATCCCGGCAGAGCTTCACACAAGGATCATGGCAGAGAAAGAAGAAATGAAACTGAGTACACTGGCAGAATATGTGGAGCGCATCTTCGCAGAACACTTTGAAGGAGGAAACGATATGCAGACAGAACGGACCCTTGCGGTGAAAATCTCCGCAGAACTCTTCGACCGACTGAAAGAGCATCTGGAAAAGAATCACCTGAAGCAAAAGGACTTCATCACGCAGCTGCTCCAGCAGGCGCTGGACGACGCAGAAGAATAATCAAACCACTGGATGGCCGCAGGGAAACCTGCGGCCATCTCTATTCTCCGGAGGTGAGAACAATTTATATTTACCCTGATAATTTGACCGCAAAAGCCATGCTGTGGCTTTGGGAGCTGCGGGACATCGGCATCATCGGCGTGGGGCTTCTTATCTCTGTTCTGGCGCTGACCCAGACAGGCATCGCCCTGCCGCTGGTGCTGACGGCTGTTTACGCTTTCCTCAGCATCCGGTTCGACGGTACCAGTATCTTGGATTTCCTCAAATACGCCGCCGCGTTCCTGATTACAAAGCAGCAATTCTATGAATGGAGGTTGGAGTCGTGAGTAAGAAGCAGAAAAAGGACAAAGCCGCCCACTCCACACGGCAGCTCATGGGCATTGAGGAGATCAAGGACTATTGCATTGTCACCCGCACGGGCAATCTCGTGTTTTTCATCATCAAGCCCACCAACATCTCCGTCCTGCCGGATTCCAGCATCAGCGCCCGCATCTATGCGTTGCTAAATGTCGTAAAGGGGCAGGCGGAGATCGAGATGCTGGCGCTCAATTCCAAGGAATCCTTTGAGTGCAATAAGGACTTCTACCGGAAGCGTCTGAGTCAGGAGGAACTGCCAGCGGTCCGCAGACTGCTGGAGCAGGACAGCAAGCACCTGGACCGCATTCAGGTGCTCATGGCGTCCAGCCGTGAGTTTTATATTATTATCCGGCTGCGCGGCGAACAGGAGTCTGATGTGTTCTCCTACCTTTCCCGCATCGAGCAGAACATTAACGACAACGGATTTACGACCCGCAGAGCCACCGAGCAGGATCTCAAAAAGATGCTGAGTGTTTACTTTGAGCAGAACGTGACGACGGAAAAGTTTGAGGACTTCGACGGTGACCGCTGGGTCATTGTTGGCGAATGAAGGAGGGATTCATTTGGCAAAGAAAGTGAAGAAAGCAGCGCCGCAGAGCCGGGAGACTGCAAGAATCAAATCCTTCCTGGATATGATCGCACCTTCCGTGGTCAAGTTCGAACCCGATCACTTCATCTGCGGCAACAGCTTCCGCTGCGTGTGGGCGCTGCGGGAGTATCCCACGCAGACCGATGAGCAGGCTATTCTCCGACATCTGGGTGAAAAGGATGGGATCACTCTGCGCATCTACACCCGCCAGGTAACACCTGCCGAGGAAAAGCGCATTATCCAGAATGCCGCCAACAAAAACCGCATGGGCAGCTCCAACACCAACGACCTGCAGCAGACGATCACGGCGGAAAGCAATCTGCAGGATGTGGCGTCGCTGGTGGCTTCCATGCACCGTAACCGAGAGCCGCTGCTCCACTGTGCGGTTTATATCGAGCTGACCGCTTCGGATTATAACACGCTGAAACTGCTCCAGACCGATGTGCTGACGGAACTGGTGCGGAGCAAGCTCAATGTGGACAGGCTTCTGCTCCGTCAGCAGCAGGGCTTCTGCTGTGCCAGTCCCGTAGGATACAACGCCTTCGGCCAGCAGTTCGAGCGTGTCCTCCCGGCAAGCTCTGTGGCGAATCTTTATCCCTTCAACTACAGCGGTAAAACGGACGCAAAGGGCTTCTATGTCGGGCGGGACAAGTACGGCAGCAACATCCTCGTGGACTTCGATCAGCGCGACGAGGACAAGACCTCCGCCAACATCCTCATTCTCGGCAACTCCGGCCAGGGCAAGAGCTATCTTATGAAATTGCTCATCCTCAATCTGCTGGAGTCCGGAAAGTCCGTTATCACGCTGGATGCCGAGCATGAGCAGCAGGAAATGTGCGAGGCCGTGGGCGGCTGCTTTGCCGACCTCATGGCGGGAAAGTACATCATCAATGTGCTGGAGCCGAAATGCTGGGATGATGGCGGTGACCCGGACGATACGGCAGCACCGGAAGCCTTCCGCAAAAGCACTTTGCTGGCACAGCATGTTTCCTTCCTCAAGGACTTTTTCCGTGCCTACAAGGATTTCAGCGATGCGCACATTGACACCATCGAGATCATGGTGTCCAAGCTCTACGCAAAATGGGGTATCACGGAGCGGAGCAACTTCCGCCGAATGCGACCGGAGGACTATCCGATCCTCTCTGACCTCTATAACCTGATCGAAGAAGAATTCAAAAGCTACGATCCCAACGCCCATCTGCTCTATACGGAAAAGCTCCTGCAGGAAGTGCTGTTGGGACTGCATTCCATGTGCAAGGGTGCGGACGCACAGTTCTTCAATGGACACACCAACATCACCTCCAGCCGCTTTCTTGTCTTTGGCGTCAAGGGAATGCTGAGTGCCGCTAAAAATGTCCGCAACGCCATGTTGTTCAATGTGCTGTCCTTCATGTCGGATAAACTTCTGACGGTCGGCAATACCGTGGCGGCACTGGACGAGCTGTATATCTGGCTGTCCAATCCCACGGCCATTGAGTACATCCGCAACTGCCTCAAGCGTGTGCGCAAAAAGGAATCCGCCATGCTGCTGGCTTCGCAGAATCTGGAGGACTTTGATCAGGAACATGTTCGCGAAATGACCAAGCCGCTGTTCAGTATCCCGCCCCACCAGTTCCTGTTCAACGCGGGATCCATTGACAAACGCAGCTACATGGAAATGCTCCAGCTTGATGAGGCGGAGTATAACCTCATCAAGTTTCCGCAGCGCGGTGTCTGCCTGTACAAGTGCGGAAATGAGCGCTACCTGCTGGAGGTACATGCTCCGACATATAAGGAAAAGCTGTTTGGCACGGCGGGTGGTCGCTGATGGCAGTATCTGCAGGCATGATCGCAAAAGCCGCGGCGACGGTGCTTTCCAACGAGAAGCTGCGCAAGGGTGTGGGATGGACGCTGGTCGCAATTCTCTCGCCGGTCATTGTGCTCATCGCACTTTTGTGTTCCATTGGCTCCGGAGGTGCGGATCACAACAATCAGGCGGTAGCTGCGTCCTTCTATGGCGTGAACTATTCGACAGAAGTACCCGCAGAATTCCGGTATCATATCGAGGAGATGCGTACCGCTTTTTCTCTTCTGGATTCGGCAGTGGCTTCCGTCAATTGGCAAGCGGAAAGCGGAAACGGCCTTGACCCGATTCGGATCAAGGCCGTTTTTTATGCCCTCTGCTTTGGCGAGGATGCGCCGTCCGCACGGGCGGCAAGCCGCTTCGTAGAATGCTTCTACACTTGGGAAACCCGTACCCGCACGGTAGATATCGAGAACGGCGATGGCACGGTCACCAGCATGGAAGAAGAATACACCGTCGCTGTTCCGGTTTCGTTATATCAGGCGTATGCCAATCTGGAAGCAGAACTTGGCAGGACGATCACAGAGGACGACAAGAGTAATATCAACCACATCTATTCCATGATCGCCGGCGCTGCGGGCGGCGGGAATTACAACGGTGAGTTCCTTCGCGGAGATGGAAGCAGTATCGACTTGGACATCACGGCTTTCACCGATCCCAACAGCAAAAATGCTGCTGACCTCGTGACCTACGCCATCCACGCATGGGAATCCGGTTGGGGCTATGTCTGGGGGACCTATGGCGATGTGCTGACCGAATCGCTCTTTGCCTACAAACTGGAACAGTATCCTGACGGTGTCGGCAGCTACGAAGATTTTATCCGTGCCAACTGGCTGGGTGGAAGGACCACCGACTGCGTGGGACTCATCAAGGGCTATGGCTGGTTGTCCTCAGAAACGATGACCATCGACTATGGAACTCACGGAATGCCGGATATTGGTGCCAACCAGATGTACTACAGTGCTACGGAGTCCGGAACCATCGATACTATGCCGGATATTCCCGGTCTTGCCGTTTGGCATGACGGGCATATCGGCGTTTACATTGGCGGCGGTCAGGTCATCGAAGCCATGGGCACCAAGTACGGTGTCGTCAAAACAGAATTGGCAGGTCGCGGTTGGACGCACTGGCTGAAGATTCCGTATATCAATTATGACTGAGGAGGTACAACATGAAAAAAGTAAATATCACTCTCACCTTTGACGATGACAAACTGGATGCGCTGGAGTTCTCTCTCCGAAAGGAACACTCCTCTGTGCAGGCCCGCATGGACGATGCACTCAAGCAGCTCTATGAGCAGACAGTGCCGGAAGCTGTGCGGGAGTATCTGGACAGCAAAGCTGTCCCGGCTCCCAAGCCCAAGCGCACTGCCAAATCTGCCGCACCCAAAACGCCGAATAGTGAGCCGAAGGCCATGGCAGCCGTGGTGAAGGAGGGCAACTGATATGGCGCAGCAGGAAGAAATCGTTCTGTGGATCGACCAGCGATGGAAAAGGGCTATCGAGAAGCATCTCAAAGGTGAAACGCTGCAGGAGCATCTGGAGAATGTACTGGATGAGCTGTGCAATCAGCTTCCGCAGCGGGAGTACGAGCGTATCAGCCGTGCGATCCAGTCGGAAGCTGCCGCGCAGCGTGCGGAGGAAGAAGCGGCCCGCACCTATGCCGCCTATCATGTGACGGAGAACGGTCAGGAATGGTACTTCAAGACCTCGCCCGGTGAGGAGTTGTTGGCTGTCGGAAAAAAGCTGCGCAGTTACATCACCAGTGAGAAAGTTACTGTGCCGGATTTGTTTATCAAAATGTTTGCAGGCGGTCGTCCCATCACCGCGGAGGAATACAATGCGCTGACCGCTGTACGCATGGAGAACACCGGAAAGATACGCGGTGTGTTCGATGTGAACTTCGACAAGCGTGAGTTCTCCGCTGTTCACATTATGGATGGTTGGCAGACTTGGGCGATGCGGGATGTGTCCGTGGCGGCATACCATGCAACGAGGTCGTACTTTGCTTCGGCAGATGAGCAGTGGCGCAAACTGCTGAATCATCTGAATGGCAAAGAGATCACCTCGGCAGGGCATCTCTCTGCACAGAATTTTTCTTTCGGTGAGGAGATTATCGAATCGGACGGAAAGCTCAACTTTTATCTGCAGGCGGACTTCGATGTGGATGCTGCCTTCGGTACATTTGTCTGCACCGATCAGAACGATGACTGGCTCAACATCTACGCTAACTATGACATGGAGCAGGATCGTCTGTGCAACACACTGGATCTGAACCTCTGCAAGGGAGACGGTTCGGAAGAAGACTGGAGTTACCCTCTCAACGCAGCCGAACAGGAAGTCCTGCTCTGCAAGATGGAGGCGTTCTGCCAGCAGCAGACCGGCATGAGCCTGCACGAGTACGCCCGACAGCTTCGGGACAGTGAAACGCAGGCTCCTGAGATGCAGATGTAACCGCCGTGTCCGCCCCTGTGGGCCGCTGTGTGCGCTTTTTACAGGTAGCCCGAGCGAGTACCCCACCTTGGGGATTTGGGTGGGCTTTGAACCGCTTTGTGGGGATATCGGCATCCGTCGAAAGAAAAGCAGGAGAAAGAGCCGGGGACAAAGCACCCCGGCTCGACCCACTTCTGCCCGCAGTGCGGGCAGTTTCCGGCTTTTTAGGCTGGGGACAAAATAGTGCCTTGCGGGGCGGCTTGGACCCTATAAACCGGAGAATCCCCGTGTGACAAGGGGTTCCGGCGGATACAACACGGAAATAAGGAGGAATTTATCAATGGAACACAACGACAAGATCAAAAAGGCTTTCTGGATCACTGAGGATATGGACAGAGAGATCGACATGCACCTGAAGCTGGATAACTGCAGCAGCCGAAGCGAGTTTGTGATGAACGCGCTCAAGTTCTATGTCGGCTACTTGAATACGAAGAACGCCAGTGCATTTCTGCCTGAAGTACTCTCCGCAACGCTGACCGGAACGCTGGACGGTTTCGCAGGCCGCATCAGCTCTCTGCTTTTCAAGCAGGGCGTGGACATCAACCTGATGGCACAGATCATCGCCTATGATACCGACATTGATGAAGGAGCATACGAGCGTCTGCGCGGCAGGGCTATCCGTGATATGAAGCGGACCAATGGCCGCATCTCCTTCAAAGATGCGCTGGACTTCCAGAAGTCGGTGTAAGCGATGGCGAAGCTCGTACAGAAAAGCGGCTATATCAAATCCGGGAAAGCTGGCGGGTACATGCGCTACATTGCTACCCGTGAAGGAGTGGAGAGGTTGGCCGGAAACGGTGCTGTCACAAAAGGTCAGCGTGAGCTGATTCAAAAACTGCTCACGGACTTCCCGGATGCGGTGGAACTGTTTGAGTACGAGGACTACTGCAAAACGCCCACGCTTGGTACGGCTTCCACATTCATCACCATGGCGTTGGATGCCAACCTTCACGAAATTGACTCGGAGAGCGGATACATGCAGTACATTGCTACCCGTCCCCGTGTGCAGAAGCGAGGTGCTCATGGCCTGTTCAGTTCTGCCACTGCCGTAGATCTTGCCTCGGCAATATCAGAGCTGGAAGCGCATGAAGGAAATGTGTGGACCATCATCTACTCTCTGCGCCGTGAGGATGCTGCTCGTTTGGAATACGACAACGCCAATGCGTGGCGCACGCTCCTCATGGAGAGCGAACCGACGCTGGCAAAGTCAATGAAGATATCGCTCGATAACTTCCACTGGTACGCTGCTTTCCATGACGAAGGGCATCACCCACACATTCATATGATGGTCTGGTCCGATGATCCCAAAGAGGGCTTCCTGACTAAGGATGGAATCGCGGCCATGCGATCCAAGCTGACCAATGCCATCTTCCGGGATGAGATGCAGCAAATCTATGAGCGCAAGGATGTGGCCTACTCAGACTTGGTGGAGGCAACGCAGAATGCCATGCGGGAAATGATCAGCCGGATGCAGCACCAGATCTGCGACAGCCCGATCATCGCGGACAACATGCGTCAGCTTGTGCAGGCACTGGAAACGACTACCGGAAAGAAACAGTATGGCTATCTCAAGAAGCCGCTGAAGCAGCTTGTCGATACCATCGTGGATGCGCTGGCGGAGCTGCCGGAGATCTCTGAGTGCTATGAGGTGTGGAATCAGATCCACGAGGAACTGAACGAGTGCTACGGTCACAGTACCCCATGGGAACGACTCCCGTTATCCCAACGCAAGGAGTTTCGCAAAATCAAGAACGACATCATCCAGGAGGCCGAGAACATTCGTCTCGGCCTCCCAACCTTTGAGGATGAAAGAATGCAGGATGAGCCGGAGCCGGAAAGTCAGAAGGAGGAGCATCAGTCCTACAGTGTGTACGAGCAGACGCAGCGTTACCGCGCAGCAAAGGCTGTTCTGCAGGACATCTATGCGCTGGATGCGGAACACGCAGAAGCGGTCAAAGCGCTGGAGCAGCTCTGGGAGGAGGAATATACCGTTGCGGCACATCAGCTTGGTAAGTTCTATCGGGATGATCTCTCCACCTTGCGTGACCACGAAAAAGCGGAGCATTGGTTTCGGCGTTCGGCAGAAGCCGGTAATGATTTCTCGGAGTACGCCCTCGGGAAGCTGCTCCTCACGCAAAAACGATGGGATGAAGCGATGGAATGGCTTGGCAAGGCCGCAGACCATGGCAGCCAATTTGCACGGTATCGGCTCGGAAAGATTTATCTTGTCGGCGAGTCCGTGCCAAAAGATACGGAAAAGGCGCTTGCATACTTGACAGCCTCTGCCGATCAGGGAAATCAATTTGCACAGTACGCCTTGGGCAAGCTGTATCTCTTTGGGAAGGATGTTCCTCCGGATCGTGAGCAGGCCAGAGAATGGCTGATCCGAGCCGCGGCACAAGGCAATGAGTATGCACGATTTTTTCTCGACCGCTTTGACCAGTTCCGGGATCCATCTGTCATGCTGGCAGCAACCAAACTGCTCCATCACATGAGCAGGATATTCCAAAGCAATTCCGTTCCACCAAGTAACCCGGCGGGGATCCGCATCGATTCCAAACGCCGCAGACGGCTTATGGAGAAACGTATGGCCATGGGCCACAAGGCGGATGACCATGAGGAGCAGACGCAGTATCAGCAGAGTATGTAAAAAAGGAGGTCTCCATGTCAAGCTATATTCATTTCACCGAAGAACAGAAACAGCGCGCCGCCGCAGTGGATCTGGAGGAGTTTCTGCGCTGCCGCGGTGAAAAGCTGCTTTCCTCTGGCAGAGAAAAACGCCTTGCCAGCGACCACAGCGTGACTGTCCGAGGCAACGAATGGTATGACCATGCGGAGGAGCGAGGCGGACACGCCGTCAGCTTTGTGCAGAGGTTTTATGGTCTCAGCTATCCAGATGCAGTGACGCTGCTGTTGGGTGGTGAGCTGGGAACAGCGTATCCCTCTGCCGGGGAGCGCACCGAGGAACCGGTGAAGCCATTTGCACTGCCGCCCGCCAACAAAGATATGCGCAGAGTGTTTGCGTATCTCATCAAGCATCGCGGCATCGCAAGAGATGTGGTGGCGCACTTTGCCAAGGCCGGACTTCTGTATGAAGATGCCGAGTATCACAACGCCGTGTTTGTTGGCACGGATACAGATGGTGTCCCCCACCACGCCCATAAGCGCAGCGCCAACAGCTACGGAAAAGCCTTCCGCTTGAACGTCGAGGGCAGTGATCCACGATACAGCTTCCATTATGTCGGCACAGGCAGAAGCCTGTATGTGTTTGAAGCGCCCATCGATATGCTGTCCTTCATCACCCTTTATCCGGAGAACTGGCAGCGGCACAGCTATGTAGCCTGTTGCGGCACATCCATTCAGCCTGTATTGCAGATGTTGGAACAAGTGCCGCAGCTCGATACCATTCTGCTCTGTCTTGATAATGATGAAGCCGGTCATCAGGCCAGCCGCCGGATGCGGGAGCAGTTGGAAATGCGCTATTCCGTGGAGCGCCTGATCCCGGAAAACAAAGACTGGAATGACGATCTGACCCTGAACAGCGAAAACGCTCAGGGCCTTGCTATGAATGAAATGAGGTGAACTGTTGAACGCAAGTATTTGGATCCTGATCGCAGCGGGAGCAGCAATGTTCCTTGTCATCGGTGGGCTGTCCATGATGTCTCATCACTATACCCTGGGCAATATCAAATCCCGTACCGTAGGCGATGGGCAGCACGGTACAGCCCGATGGGCCACCGACAAGGAAATCAGGCAGACCTATGCCCATGTGCCCTTCAAGGTCAGAGAATGGCGCAGAGGGCAGAATCTCCCCATGGAGCAGGGCGTGATCCTCGGCTGCAAAGGAAAACCGCAGGAGCTCACCGCACTGGTGGACAGCGATGACATTCACTGCCTTATGATCGGCGCCAGCGGTATTGGCAAGACCGCTTTCTTCCTGTATCCCAATCTGGAATATGCCTGCGCCTCCGGTATGAGCTGGCTGGCGCTGGACAGCAAGGGTGACCTGGCCCGCAATTACGGCACGATTGCCAAAAACTGCTACGGCTATAATGTGTCCGTCATTGACCTGCGAAATCCGACCCGTTCAGACGGCAACAACCTGCTGACACTGGTCAACCGCTACATGGATATCGCAAGGAAAGATCCCAAGAACCTGGCGGCTCGAGCTAAGGCAGAGAAATACGCTAAGATCCTTGCCAAAACCATTGTCAATCCGGATGGCGATGACAGCAATCGCGGACAGAACGCCTTTTTCTATGATGCGGCGGAGGGGCTGCTCACTTCAGTCATCCTAATGCTGGCGGAGTTTCTGCCGCCGGATAAGGAGCATCCACAGGAGCGCCGGCACATCGTTTCTGTCTTCAAGCTGGTGCAGGATCTGCTGGAACCCAGCAAAGTAAAGGGCAAGAGTCACTTCCAGCTCCTGATGGGCAAGCTACCGCCTGACCACAAAGCCAGATGGTTTGCGGGCGCTGCGCTCAACAGTGCTGAACAGGCCATGGCCTCTGTCATGTCCACGGTGCTTTCTCGCCTCAATGCGTTTCTGGACTCGGAACTGGAGCAGGTGCTCTGCTTTGACAGCGCCATTGATGCAGAGAAATTTGCCTCTGAAAAGTCTGCTATCTTTCTCATTCTTCCGGAGGAGGACACCACCAAAAACTTCATGGCGGGCTTGATGATTCAAAATCTGAGCCGTGAACTGTTTGCTGTGGCGGATGAAAACGGAGGAAAGCTGCAAAACCGTGTGGTACTGTATTGCGATGAATTTGGCACCATGCCGCCCTTCGATGTCCTCCCGCTGTTCTCCGCAGGCCGTTCCCGCCGCCTGACGCTGGTGCCGATCATTCAGTCCTTGGCACAGCTTGAAAAGAACTACGGAAAAGAAGGAAGCGAAATAATTCAGGACAACTGCCAGGACACCATCTTCGGTGGCTTCGCACCAAACAGTCAAACGGCGGAGGTGCTGTCCAAGGCACTCGGAAACCGTACTGTCCTGTCCGGATCGGTGAGCCGGGGAAAGAACGATCCCAGCCAAAGCCTGCAGATGATGGAGCGTCCGCTGCTGACGCCAGATGAGCTGAAGTCTATTCCCAAGGGAAATTTTATTGTCCAAAAGACGGGACAACATCCTATGTGTACCCGCCTGCGACTTTTTCTGGAATGGGGTATCACCTTCGAGGAGCCTTATATCGTGCCGGAGCGGGCAGATCGTGCGGTAGCCTATGCCAACCGTGAGGATCTGGAACACAACCTTCCGAAGTCAAACAAGGCGGAAGATGTGGATGTGAGCGGAGCCTATGCCGTTTCCGGGCGCGGCGGCATGGCCCATGAGCCTGCTGTAGATAAGCCCCGGCGCAGAGGCGGAAAGCAGATGAAAACCTATGGTGAGGAGGATCTATGAGTTACTTTGGAACAATTTATGCCGACGCCGAGCTGCCCTCCAGAGCGAGGGCAGTTTATATGTATCTGCGTGACCGCGCAGGCAGCGAGGGAAAATGCTGGCCAGGAATCAAGACGATTGCGTCCGACATGCGATTGTCACGCTCCACGGTCAAACGGGCATTGACGGATCTGGAGCAGCATGGATACCTGCAAAAGATCCCACGCTACCGTGACAATGGGAGCAGCACATCCAACCTGTATTCCGTGCAGTAAGGCCGCAGAAAAGCGCAGTCCTCCGCCAAGGGAGGACTGCGCCCATTTGATGGACCCAGGGGAGGTTCGTGATGGACCTCCCAGAAGGACTCACTCTATCGGAGATTTAACACAGAGAAAGAAACAAGCGTCACTTCCAGAATTGCTCTAAAACCCTCTATGATATGCAAACTATAAAAGAGCGTATTGGTTATCCGAAGTATAAGTATAACTCTTATTGGATATTCTCAGCATATCGTAATTCTTTGGATTTGCGATGGCATCGTAGCAAAACTCAACACCCATCATCAGTTGGTGCTGACATTCGCTAATCTCTGGAATCACATTGGTATAGATGCTATTATTCACATAGCACATAGAACACGATATGGGGTTTAACTCCACAATGTCTATATACGAATCGCCATTGCAGTCAACAAATTCACCTAAATCTAATGCGTAGTTGTCCGGGAAAACGCCCAAGCTTCTAATGTAATCTGCCAAATATACGGCTATATTTTTGTGTGATTTTGGCACGGTGTGTTTAAGTGAATGGAGCGACCTGGATGAATTGACAACCTGATTGTTCAGAATAATGTGCCTGGTTTCGCGTGTGCCTAACGAGTCGTTTTTTATTGGGAGGTACTTTGAAAGTACCATGCGACTACCATACCTCCGACTCTGTTCCTCTAAGAAAGCGACAGTCTCAGCATCATGCTGTGCGATCCTGGTAACACCAATTATGGCACTAAACCCCTTGTGTTTCGACTTCAGGAAAATTTTATCCTCCATGTCTAAATGGTTCTGTGCAGACATCAGTTCTGAGAGCTCGACCTCTTGTATCGACCTTCTTGTAAGTCCTAACCGATACCAAGATTCTATTCTTTCAACATCATGCTCTGTTTCTACGAGATTCGCTCCTTGCTTGCTGAGCAATCGAATCCCGGCTATCATGTTGTCGTAAGTACACCGCAACAAAACTCTTTTATCAGCGATAGAGACTTTTGTACCAGAAGCATCATAGATTGTTTGCTGCTCCAAACTACCAACATACAGAGAACCGAGCCGCATTGCATATTCTTTTTGAATGATGAGCGGATCGTATGTTAGTTGATCTATATCCTCTTTTAAAAAGCAATAATACATATAGACACCTGTTCATATAAAAATGGGATGCACTTACGTAAAATAAGTGCATCCCCGCGAGTTGTTGATGCCTATGCGAGAAATTAGCAGGTTCTCGGCGGGCACTTCTTGCAGACAGCAAGGCAATCATGCTCACACGCATTAGCATGGGGTGTGAAAGTCTTTGGTGTAGTCTTTGCTTTCTGGATAACCTTCATTTAATTCACCTCCTTCAAAGTTTTTAATCACTGAAGAATTCGTTTTCAAGATAACTCTTCATTGATTCTGCTGTAAAACCACAGTCATATTTGCCGGTATTTAACCGGTGAAACTTGCAGCCGCCAAAACAGACAGGGAGGAAAACACACTGACCGCATTTCTCATCTCGAAATGGATCCCAAGACATGAACTTGACAATGTTGGAATAATTCTTCTTGTCAGGAGATGTAATGTTAAAGCAGCATGTCTCCACACGTCCGACCTGATCCCAACACTTATAGCAGTTACCCAATTCGTCAATAACATAGCTGTTTTCTGTTTCAGCTTGACAGTAACAATACCTGTCATCAAGGACTTTGGTGGCAGCTGAGGTTGCGTCACCCTCCTTACATATGTCTCCGGCAAACTTTTCAAACTCATCAAAAGTCATGAAATCACTGACTTCGTTTACTGTATCCGGATTAATATCTTCAACCGGAGAAGGATAGAGCACGACATTTGGATTATCAAGCTCTGCAAGCTTTTGCTGTAATCCAATGTAATCACGGCAGTTTTCATTGTCGACATTCATGCGAATATCAACCCTGATAGCGTATTCCTCAAACAGCCTAAGATTTTCAACAATTTTGTCAAAAGTTCCTCTACCATCTCTCAAGTGACGCCGGGAATCATGATGCTCTTGCAATCCATCCAGGGTGATTTGAACTTTTACAACTCCGATTCGATCAATTAGCTCAACTAAATCAGGAGTAAACAAATATCCATTGGTGACCATATACATCGTCAATTCACAGCCAGATCTGTCGGCAAGGCTTCTAATCCTTGCTGCCAAAGATTCGACAATGTCTGGATACAGGAGCGGCTCTCCACCATACCATGTAACATCCAGCTTGTGGACACCGGTGTTTATATTTGCTTCTATGAACTGAACGATTGCGTCTTGAACTGCAATACTCATTTTTCCCTTTCGGCGGTTTTCGTAACAATAGGGACATGCAAAATTACAATCCATGGTAGTAGCTAAGACAAGATGCAACGAGCCTTTGGAAAACTTGGTCATATTATGGCAGTATGTCATAAAACCAATTTCATCAAATGTCTCGTCAACGAGGATCCCGTTGTCAGCCAATTCCCGCACCATCTGAGAATCATCAAAATGCTGAGCATTAAATTGTTCAAACTCAGCACTGCTTAACACAACCAACGCTTTGCTATATGTATTGAAGACTACATAGGCATCTTCACTTTGCCTATATGTAAAATTGAATCTCGATTTTTTATATGGCATCCTTCATCACCTGCTTCCTAATGCCAGGCTAATTTTCTGTGTCTTATGGGGAAATTTAGGCAATGACCTGATCCAGAACATACTGGACAGCACCGTAGTAGTTCTGTTCCTCCTCCAGCTTTTGTTTGCTTTTTCCTATATTTCGAATTCCGGCACCAATCATTGAGCCAATTTGGTACGACAGTTCTTTCCCCTTTCGATCCTGCTTGGCGTATTCTGCACGGGCGAATTTATCCATTTGCTTGCTGGACCCGAAGTCATTGACGGCGACATAAGCCATGGATCCTTGGTGCTGAACTCGGATGCAGAAGGTGAAGTAGTCATATCGATGTTCCGGATGGTACATGACGATGCAATCCTCAATCTGCTTATTGAACAAGCTGCCGGACTTTACCTGATCGGCATAGAAAGCAACAGGGACATCATGCTTCTCAGCTTCTGCCGCTAATGCGTTTTGTACAGCTTCCAACGAGATGCTTGCTCCATCCTCGAAGCGGTATGTAGGACGGAATTCACGAAGCTCATCAATTTTAATCATAATTCTCTCCTTTTGTGCCGGTCAGTCATTGTACGGAATATCTTCGTAGCCCTGCTCCTGCAGTGTTGCAACCATCTTGTCAAGTCTTGCTTTCCAAAAATGGTTGAACCATTCAGTCTTGCCAAACAGTTTTACGACTGTCGGACTAACAGCATAATAGGCACGAATGAATAAGCGGCCATACCAAGTGGTTGCGAGTTTATAGTCTCTAAAGCGGCGAAGCGTCCAAACCTGAGGACAGTCATAGGAGCCATAGACGGCAGTAGCCACATAGCAGCCACCGGATTTAGCCGGCTGAGAATTTTGAGAAGAACTCTGATAGTTGCTATTGCTGTAGGAATTTCTCTCGTTCATCAGCACATCAATGTTATGCTGCGCATCATGATGTCCTTGTGCTGCAGCCTTTCGCCACCAATAAAGTGCTTGGTCATCATCTTTGGTTGTACCCCAGCCATTGTGATAGCACAAGCCGAGGTTGTACTGTGCTGTGTCGCTACCTCTCTGTGCAGCCTCCTGCCAAAGTGGGAATGCTCTATAATGATCGTTTGTCTTTGCCGAGTAAAGAAATGCCAATCCAAAAATCGCCCCATCATAGTATGTATCATCTTTGCTGGCGATTATATCCTTATACAGTGCCTCGGCTTTTTGATAATTGACAAGAACACCTTCACCCTCAGTATACATATCCGCAAGGCAGGATTTGGATTGGATGTTTCCCTTGGCAGCAGCTCTTTCAAACCATTCAGCTGCCTTGGCCTTATCGGTTACAACGCCATTGCCGTTACGAAGACATACGGCAAGATTCTTCATTCCAAACTCTTCATCCTGAACAGCGGCCTTTTCAAACCATTTAACTGCTTCAGCAGGGTTCTCAGGAACGCCGTTTCCCGTCATATAGCAAATGCCCAAACTATTCTGTGCTTCAGCAAACCCTGCATTTGCTGCATCATTGAGCAACTCAATAGCCCTTGCTTTATTCACGGGAACACCGTCTGAGCCTTCAAGATAAAGGTCGGAGAGTTCCGTAGCAGCTTTTAGATTACCGCCCTTGGCAGCAATTTCCCAATACTTAACTGCCTCGGTTGCTTCTCCAAAAATCCTTTCATGGAAACCAATCAATGCAGCAGCAATGGCATGGCCATTATCAGCAGCTTTTTTACACCATTCATTTGCCAACGCTTCGTTTTTCTCAACGCCATTACCGTTTTCATACGCATTGTAGACTTGATATTGTGCTTCGGCATCGCCTTGTTCTGCAAGCTTCAAATAATGTTCAAATGCTGCTTTGGGATCACCCTCACCATTGCGATAGGCGATGCTTAGGTACTTTTCGGCTTTGGGGTTACCTGCGGCCTTGGCTTTTTCGAGCCATTCAATTGCTTTGGCTACATCCTTTTCGACTCCTTCGCCCTCATGGAGGAAATAGCCGACTTTAATCATTGCATCGGAATTGCCTCTTTCGGCTGCAAACAAATAAATAGAATAAGCACGCACAAGGTCATGTTCAACCTGTTCACCCGTCTCGAGTAGAAGCCCCAAAAAGTATGCCCCGTCGGCAGAGCCGGCCTTATAAGCACGTTCGAAGTATTCTAAGGCCTTTTCTTCGTCGTGTGTGCCGGAAATACCCCCACCGACATAGGCGAGGCCTAACTGCTCAAGCGCATCAATATTCCCCTGTTCAGCAGCTTTTTCAAAATAAGCTAATGCCTTTGCTGGATCGCGTTCAGCGCCATCGCCGGTCTTGTAAACAATGCCTAAATTCTTTGTGCAGCCGCCTTCGCCTGCTTCACTACCCTTTGTCCAATACTCAATGGCCTTTGCCTTATCGACGGGGTATCCGTAATTGCCTTGGAAGTAGGTAACACCAGCCAGAAAATATGCATCACTTGCACCTAAGTTCGCTGCCTGAATGATATACGCAATGCCCTTGGTCGGATTACGCTCAACACCAACCCCATCCAAATACAACGCCCCCAGTTTGTATGTTGCATCCGGATGCTCCTGTTCCGCAGCCTTTTCAAACCAAAACGCCGCTTTTTTAGCATCTTTCTCAACGCCATCTCCGGTAAGATAGTTGATACCGGTATAGAACTGTGCGCCCCAATGTCCCAATTCTGCAGACTTTTCCCATAACTGAGTTGACCTCGGGACATCCTTTTCTACGCCAAGGCCATCATAGTAAGCTCTGGCAAGCTGGTAAACACCATTGGAGTCATCCTTTTCAGCGGCTTTACGATAATACTCGGTGGCAATGACATCATCTTTTTCAACGCCATTACCAGCTCTGTATCGATGCCCCATTTCTACCATGGAATCCGTGTCGCCCAAATCGGCAGCAATCTTATAGTGTTGGATAGCCTTCTGTTCATCCTGCACAACACCAGTCCCGTTCTCATAGGCCAAGGCCAAATAGTAATGACATCCAGCACTATTAAGATTGGCGCCTGTAGTATAGGCATCGACGGCTTTTTTCAAATCCTGAGCAGTACCCCAGCCCTTTTCGTAGCATCTACCAATACGACTGTACACATCTGGGAAATTCGGGTCGAGCGCAACAACTTTGCTGAACAACTCAAAGGCTTTTTCATTGTTTTCCTCGACACCATCTCCGATGTAATACGCTTTGGCGACCTCAAATATCGCCTGCACATCATTGGCCTCAGCTTTAGCCAATAATTCCTGATCTAACATTATTCGCCCTCCTTGTTATTATTAAGCACACTCGTGCAATGGTCCTTAGCGTAGGCATTATGCCTGTAGATCACTCGGATAACGACTGTCATAGAGATAATGTTTAAAATCAGAAGCAATAAGGATTCCCCAATCGATGTATAGCCGTCATATGCAATTAGCTGTCTCTCGATGAAGGAAGTAATGCTGCCGACTATTCGTAATACAAGGAACGCGCATATACCACACAGTACATATGCTTTAATATCGTTGCGGGAAAAAGCAGCAAAGGCTTTTTCCAATTTTCGAATGATCCACCATGAAAGAAATGGTACGAAACAGGCAATAACATATGCCAAATCAAATATCCATGCCAACCCACCATAAGTCGTAAGGAGTCTAAACATTTTTACGAGGTAAACAAGTGCGATAATCATGTTCGGAAGCATCCAAAGAATGCAGAAATTCTTGCTTCTTGTTTTAATGGCGACAATAAACGTTGCCATTTCCCATCCGCTTAAAATCGCTGTAATGATTGACGGCATATAATGCCACAATGTTTGTGGCAGAAAATCGTAATTGTACATTGATGGGAAAAGAGTCCACAACAGTCGACTGCCCCACAGGTTCCAAAACAGTGTGACAACTATGGGTGCCAGCAGCAATCCCCAGTTCTCTTTGATTTCTCGAACAAAGGGATTTTGGATGGAAGCTTTTTCGGCGGGGGCAAAAGCACCGGCAGTGTTCTCCGAGACAGTAGTTTTATGCCCTGTATTTGCTCCATTTGCCGTTTTCCCTTTGAGCCTTCTCCATTGGACGATACATCCAAGGACACCAAGAACCAAAGTTCCAATAAGAATAAATCCAGCCACATCATCGCCAAGCATCAGGTTTAGAAACACACGAGAAGCATCAGCATTATAAATAATGCCGCAACCACCTATCGAGGCAATGAAAGCCCCCGAAAAAGCGGTCATAATAATGAATGAATAGTTGTAGATCTTAACCGAAATTATGCTTACAATCAATGCGATGACGGCCGCAATTATAATCAATGTTGCACTCTCCATGCTATCTGCCATTAGCAGAAGGATAGCAACCAGGAAGAATGATGATAAGAACGCATTTATTGCGGCACAGAGCTTATCGTATATTACAGATATCAGAGCACACGCAATCGCACAAACTGCTACTATAATGAAAGTCTCATCATCAATGCCCCAAAGGCCCACAGTCATTAAGATGACTGCGAAAGAGCAAAGAGCACCCCAAATCAGGCCTAAAATTGCAGAACACACTTTGCGGATGTAAATTCCGCCAAAACAAATAACGAGTCCTACGACAAGAAGCAATAGATTCAATCCCACTATTCCACCTCCAAATACTCTCCAGCGACTCGTTTAGATTTTGCTGAATTCGTTCTTTATACGTTCATAATAGCTATCGTATTCATCGAGTTCAGCCTGATACTTGCTAAACTCTGCAAATAGTTGCTGCAGAATATCGCTGGTCGTTTTAATGCTTTCGGCACACTTCTGTTCCAGATGCTTTATCTGGGATTTGTTGGAGATCATTACACCAACACCATACCCTATGCCAATCAGAGCAACAGCGAACAACCAATATCCAACAAAGAACGCACCGATTGCTGCGGCTGCGCCAATGCCAAAACCAAGGTACGATTTCCAGCTTTTAATCTCAGCGACAGCTCCATCGCGCTTTTGAGTGAAGAAAGAGGATACTTTGCTGTACTCTTCATCCTCTCGTTTGAAATTGACTTCTGTGGAGTATTCTCCAATCGATACTTGGTGCGTGACTTTGCGGCGTCCTCGATAATCTTCGACGTGGGCATCAACGGCCTGTTCTTGCAATGATTTTGTGAGTGTAAACATATTCAAGCGTATTTGGCCATTGACATCTTGAACATCACGCTCATAAATCCAATCGATCATCTCGGCAATCAGGTTCAGGTCATTTGCCTTCTTGGTCTGTTCTGCGGAAAATGCCTCTCGCGCCAAATCTACTTCACCTTCATACCGAATGACCAGCTCATTGTACGCGATTTCATCATAAACATCTTTCTCTGCCTGATTCGGTGTAGCAATCAGTTCGTCAATATAACCTTTTAAGAAGGTGTTTCTCTGCTCAGCGGGAACATTGACTGTCTGTAAAATAAACTCAAGGATGCTGATATTATTTTTGGCTTGCATCATAATATCTGACAGGGCGTCAAATTCTGTGCAATACTTTCTGAGCATAGAATACTCCAGTTGGTCAGACGGCTGCATGCGTCTGATATACTGGCGAATTTGCCCGACAATATCAGCTTCATCATAGCCGGAGGCTTTCATATTAGAATCGATGACCTTTTTAATGAAAGAGAAGATTTCATTTTTAGTAGAGTCGTCGACATTGTCTGCCAGGGTTTTGCTCACCAAAGAAAACAGCATCAGGAAGGTCCTTTGATCGCTGCCCTTAAGGTCGCATTCTTGGTATGTATAGAACCACTTTAGGGCTGCTTCGTCACGGCCCATCCGCAGATTAAACAGCATATAGAAAATGGCACTATCTTTCTTGTCGAGTCTGACTGCACGCGCCAAGGCTCGATCAGAGAGTTCGCGGTCATTATTCTTCCATGCCATAATGCTGATCAGGACACATGTCAGCCAGTAATCAGGAGTCTGAAGGTGCTGTACTTCGATGGACTTGGTGATAGTTTTATCGCTAACCATAGTAACATCTAAATTGTCCATCATTCCTTGAACAATTTTTCTTACAGTCCTGTAGTTTGCAAAGTCATAATACTTTTTGTTGTTTGCAGCACGGATCTTTTTGTTGGCCAACTCCATTTGCTTGAAGCGGACATACATTCTTTCAATCTCGCCCTGCACCTCAATGGCATCAATTACTCTTTGATGCGAGGAAGTCATCGTCCCGTTACAATTGTCAAGGGTACCTCTGATCTTATCGTTATAATCTTCAAGATCTCTATGTGCGCGGTTCACACCTTGTTCTACAGTGGAGAGTTCTCCACGGAGTTCCGCATTAACTCGCTCAGCCTGCCTTAGCTCACCTTGGAGCTGATTGAGCTTGCTCTGCAAATCATAATTGCTCATCGGCTTTTCCTCCTGCTATGTTTGATGCTGCAACAGCTCGTTCTGAACCCCACTTGCGTATTTTTTCAACCATATCGGGATTATTCTTGGAGATCGGAACAACATTCTCAAAACACTTAAGTAATAGTTGAGGGGTAATTACAGCTTGCCCCTCTATAAGCGCTGACTGGGCTACTTCTTTGATTGCATATTCTATATCAGAGTAAGAAAATCCATCTGAAGCTGCAATCAGTTGGCATATATCTTTTTCTGATAAATGAATGTGTAGGGAACGCCCCACATATTGTGTGATGGCTGCTCTTCGTTCGGAACAATTCGGAAGATCGATAAAGAATATTTCTGAAAAGCGGCCTTTTCTGAATAGTTCAAAAGGTAGCAGCGAGACATCATTTGCGGTTGCAACAAGGAATACTCTGCTCCTCGATTCTTGTAACCAGAACAAGAACTGTCCCAAAACACGCTTGCCTATGTCATTTCCAGAATCAGAAACAGAAAGAGATTTTTCAATCTCGTCAATCCAAACAACACAAGGGGATACATTGTCTATGAACTGCAAAGACTCTTTCATTTTCTTTTCGCTCTCGCCAACCCATTTGTCATAGACAGATCCAATGTCAAATCGGAACAAGGGGAGATTCCATTCTTTAGCCACCATTTTTGCTGAAAGAGACTTACCACAGCCAGGAACTCCGGCAAGAAGAATACCTTTCGGAGTATCCAGGTCTCTTTCCGTTAAGGCGGCATCAGAAGCGAAGAAAATACTCTTCTTTAATTCAAGCCATTTTTTCAAAGCATCCAGGCCTGAAACCGATAAATCGTAGTCAACACGAACGGATTGGATACATGACACAGACGCATATAATTTACTTTTTTGCTCTGTGAGTGCGGCCAGGTGGGATTTGTTTAAGCAATGGTTGCTGATAAGTGTTGCAGACAGAATATTATCAATCTGTATTTCGCTAAAACCACGCATTAATGTTGCGGCCATTCGAATATCGTAGGAGTCCCAGTCTATATTGAAGCGTCCATTAAACCGCTCGACAAATGCTTCGATTTGGCTGACACGCTCTTCAACATCCGGATAATCCAGAGAAGTCAACATACCAAACTGTGCCAGTCTTGACCATACAGGATCCGCAGTGATGAGGATGAGAGTACAATTCATTTCCTTTGCCAAGTACAAGATATTTAAAACCTCTCGGCTGTAGGCATTATCCTCGCTAATCCGCTTGATATCGCCAAAGGCAAAAGTGGAGTTTCGATTCTTTCTGAAAGAAGACGCAATAAACGGAAGTGGATCACTATCTACATCTTTTGTTGTATCGCCATTCATTGTGCAAACCTGTTTAGCGTCTGTGTAATACGAAATATTTATGTTCAGTTCTGCAGTAATCTCTTTCAGGATGCGCTCAACTCTTTCTCGCTCTGGAGAGTCCACAACGATTAGCGGTGTTCTGGCACATATATAGTTTTTAATCTCAGCTTTGGTTGAAGTGTAGTTTCCCATGCGCTCATCCTTGCTTTAAAATAGTTTTATGCGTCTGATTAGAAAGAGTGCATCTTCCAAATCAGAGTTAGAAAAATCATTTGCTTGCTGTTGCAGGAAAGCAATCATGTTATCCCAAAACATCGTCATTTGTTCAGTAACAGAACGATATAATTCAGTTTTAAAACTGTTGGGCAGAAACGAAAGATTTACGAAGAATGTAGCCTTGTGGATGTCCTTTTTCAGCCGCTTGAATAGAACATCTACTTGTGCCAATTCGTTGAAAGCAATGCACTCATTCAAATCCCGCATAAAACGCTTCGTACTTTTATTTAGAACAACATTGACAGTATCCACCATTTGGCGTTCAAATGCTGCCTGCATCGTTCCGGCTCCAGCAAAAGTTCCAAGCGAAAGCACTTCAAGATCTCTGTTGTTGGATAGAGGCACTTCCTTCATACGTTCGAAACAATCAAGCCATTCCTGATATGTAGAGGGCGCTTCAGCAATCGCCCGTTCTTGGAGTCCTATCATTTCAGAAAGCTATAAGGCGGCTCAAGACTCCACTCAGGAAGCTTTTTGCTCATTTCTTTAAGCCGCTCATCAGAAATCTGAACGCCGTCTGTTGCAGGTGCAGTGAAGTTGTCACGGATACGCTGCTCCATCATCTGCTCGAACTCAAGATCCTGAGTATTCTTTTCGTTGCTCATAACATTATCTCCTTATCTATCTAATATAAAATTAAAGAAATTCAACAGTGCTGAGGAGCTCGCCCTTTTTGGCGCGCTGTTCTTCATAATAACGCCTGAATTCTGCGATTTCGTTCATTACAGCGTTCAAATTGTCAAGTGCAGCCTGAACGCGAACAGGGTAGCCCTGAATCGCTTTGAATACCCGGAAGCCGAGGAAACCAGCTGCCAGAGCTGTAACAACCAGAGAGTACAGCGTCACAAAGGCAAGACCAGCAGATGCGATGAACAGAATAGCCGCTGCAATGTTTGGCGTATTGACAAACATATTTTGAAACTTGTTGTTCTCAAAGTGATTTTTGATACTTTCGACTTGCTCTGACTGATCATTACCGTTACTGATGCCATCCCAAGTGTCGATATGTAGTTTGTACTCAGACGGAAAGGCCTCCTGCAACTTTGCATCAAACCTGTCAACAGCATTTTTGAACCACGCCTTAGTATTCTGAAAACCGAATTTGCGGACTTGTATATTGGTTTGATCATTGTCATCGTAAATAGCCCACTTCAGCATCTGCTTGCCAATGTTAAACTGAGTGTTTTCAAGTTCCTCCATGGCTTGGAATTGAGCTTCGGCTTGGGGAATGTCGCCATTATTCTCGACAATACAACGGTAATACTCCTGCTGCTTCTTTAACTCAAGCTCTTCTGCGTCGTAGTTGGAGATGAGGTTCATCAAGATAGCATCAATGCGGCTTTTGTAATTTGTATCATCCTGAGGGGCTGCATCTACATCTAAGCCTTTCACGAACTGTAAGAGGAGTTCAAACTTGGAAACATCTTTATAGGAGGTCTCTAATTCACTGGAGTTCACGCAGAACTGCAGGATGGATTCATAACTGAACTGAACCGGAGCACTCAGATTGTTGATGTAGGTCTCATAAGCATTGAGGAGTTCGGTAGAAATCTGCTCGTTATCATTAATGATAGAGATCCACTCGTCAATCAGACTGATAACTTCCTGCTCCAATTCCTTATCTTTACCAAAGATGCCATTAAGGAACGACTGCAGCAAAATAGCTGTCTCCTGTTGGAGCATGGTGGGATCGAGTGTCTTGAAATACTCATAGAACCACTTCTTGGCGGCATCCATACGGCCGAAACGGAGATTCATTAGGCAGAAAAACAGCGTAGTCTTGATTGCATCTTTTCTGCCGCTCTCGGCAAGGGCGTTTCTTGCTACCTCCGGGTAGTTATTCACCCATGCAGTAATTGCGATAAGGGCATAGGAGAGCCAGTATCTGGAACTGGTGATCCACAACTCCTCTGACAGTTCCTGAATGGTGCTGTTCCGAACAAGGTTAATATCAAAATCACGGACAACTCCCATAACAGTTCTGCGGATTGCAATATGGTTGCTGAACTGCTCCTTGATAATCTGGTCAATTCTCAAGATGTTCTCATGAGCGATTTGGCTTTCCTCGCCGTGCATAAGGTCATTTTTGAACCGCTCAATATTCTCGTAGATTCTATTGGTTGTTGCCTGAATATTAGCGGTCGAAGTGCTGACATCACTGACCTTTACATCAACTCGGGATTTAAACGAGTTGATAGTCTGATCCAGGCTGTTAATCGCCTGCTGTGCGTAAGACATATCTTGCTACCTCCTGTATTAAAAGCTTGCAATTGCATTAAGCATATCGACACTCTGGGCATCAGCCTCTTTATAAGCCTTACGCCACTGAGTCAGTTCATCCAAGGCTTGCTTCAAGAGTAGTTTGCCTTTGCGCTTCTTCTCTTTTAGAATCTTGCCCATATCCACGATTCGGCGCCAGAGCAGGAAGCTGCCTGCAAGTCCAACGAGAATCGCAATGGTAAGGATTACGGGGGAGAAATAGGCCAGAAGAACCAGCAGCAACACAACGGATACGGCACACATTACAGAGTAAATCATGACAAATTTATCTTTGAATGTGTCGCGCAGCTTGTTCTTGTCATAGTGCGCGTCCAATTTCTTTTCTGCCTCAGCAAGATCATCTTCGCCGCAAGTGAGGGTGCAATCATCGATAGTAAAAGTGTATTTTTCCTTTTCCTTTGCTCGGTAGCTTTCCACGAACTTCTCAAAGCCCTTTGCAATTGCTTCCTTCATGAAGGAAATGGAGAAACGCTTGACGGATACATCGGCCTGACTGCTATCATCTGCAAAGACCCAAGATAGAAGCAAATCGCCGAGGTTTTTCTTTTTTTGCTGTTCGGCAAACATCGCATCGTAGTTGGCCTGTGCGATAGCAATATCGCCTCGCGCATTAATAACAGCCTCGTTATACTTGATTTTCTGAACGACCTTTAGTTCGTCATCATCATAGTCGTTAACCAAAGAGTACAAGACATTTTCGATGCGCTGGGATAAATCTTCACCCTCAGTACCCTCTGCGTTCGAGAGCGAATCATAGTATTTTGCAATCTCGGCATTCTTCTCCGCCGTGGATAGCAGACTGTGCATCTCGCTATATTCACTGCAAGTACGGCGCAGAGTGGTGTACTCCAGTTCAGACTTGTGAACATAGAGTTCCGCAAACTCAATGGCTTTCTTAGTGAACTTCTTTGCGAAGTCAACAGTCGCTACCTCAACCTGTCCAAGCATATTTTGGAAGCACTGTGCCACAATGTTTTGGAACTCCTCGTCTGAGCCAAAAGCGCCAAACAAATAGGCCTGCAGGAGGTACTGCCATTCGTCACCGAGGTCATTCATATCTGCCCGGTCAAGATAATTCACATACCATTTTTTCGCTGCCTCGATTCGATTGAATCTGAGATTGATCAGCAAGTAGAACAGGCACGAATTGAAGTAATTGACAGAAAGGCTCTTGCTCATTGCTCTCTGTGCAGCTTCAGGCTCATTGCTGGCCCAAAGCATTACTGCAGAGATACAATAGGCAAGCCAGTATTCTGTATTCTGCAAATATGCTTTTTCAACTTTTTTACGGGCATTATCACTTGAAATAATGTGAGAATCAAGTCCAACCACATAACCTAAGGATATACGACGCAGCTCATTGTAATAGGAAAATCGAGTGTGGTACTCATCGGTAAATTGAGTAACATTTTTCGACGCTGTGGAAATCTTCTTGAAAGTGAAGTATTGAGTGGTGAGTTCGTTAATTGCATCAAAAACATGCTTTGTGCTGATATCTGCTTCACCAACTTTGCCAGACAGAAAGCCCATTTGCTCATACACGGCTTTGTCCATTTCACCGCAATTTCCAATTAGAATCTTGACATTGTTGATGGACTGTTCAAGCTCATATTCCAACTGGGCATTTTCCTGGTTGACTCGATTGATGCGGTCAATTGTGGCATTGATTTCGCGGATTAACCGTTCCGCTTCTTCTCGCTCACGCTGGATTTCTTCATCAGTCACGGCGGAAAACCTCCTTTACTCTGTATTTTACTTTCTGGGAAATCCCATGGTAATCTGTTCTTTTGCCTTTTCGGGCTGTTCCCTCAGCGAAACCAAAAATGTGAATACTCCAACCCCATCCATGAATGGTGCGAGTCTTGCAATATCGGCTCCGGTATAGCCTTCGACGGAAACAGGGGTATTCGTCTCATACGTCCGATTAGCAATCCAGCTTTTCAGTTCATCCGAAATGTCGGGATGTCGAGCAAGTTTTTCGAGTGTGCGCTCGGCAACAACTACGGGCATTTTCCTTTCTTCAATCAGATATTTCCGAATGATTTCCATTAAATGCTCCTCCTTTTCGTACTTAATCTGTCCTTAAACTGTTGAGCAAAGGCTCTGGCTTCAGCCTCAACGAGTTGGTCTTGATATGCGGTGAAATCATCATCGGGACGGATGTAATTTTCAAATCCGTATTGATACTGATAGTCTTTGGCGCTTTGCGGATTCATAGCTCGCTCATGCTGGTAAGCATGCCAAAGTTCATGCGCAATTGTATCAGCAGCTTCGTTATTGTCATAGAGCATATGCTCGTTAATCTCCAAGGTGTTCGTGCTGGGAGAGTAGCCACCATAGTCACCATCAACAGGATTGTTGTAGTACACGATCTGCGGGGGATTGTCAAAACCGATGACATCCTTAACATAGTCTGCCAAGTCACTCATCGCAGCCTTTTGTTCATCGACGGAGAGATTTTCCCAAGCTCCATCCTGGAAGTTCTCGAGAGAGGAATCTAATCTGTCTACATCTGAACTGTAGTCAATGCCATCAAAATCATAACTGTCTAAGCCTGAATACACAGCATCGTAGTCGATATCTTGTGGGACATCTGCAACTACATCAGTGGCTTCAACAGTATCAGCTTCTTTCACATCAGTGGGAATATTCTGAACAGCTGTATCTACTGTATCTACCCCATTACCTTGCATGAGTTCAGTAAAATCGGGTTTTTGGTATGGATCGGAAAAATCACCATTGATATTTCTTGTTAGTTCTTCCTGCATCCTTGCACGTTCTGTCATCACGATGGCTTCCATTTCCGGCCCATCTTCCATTCCCTTATCCCGAAGATCATCGCGCATGGCCTCAATGGTATCGTCAATAGCGTGATTTCCAATTTCCCATTGCTCGTTATGATCTCGGGTAAGAATTGGACCAGATGCCTCATCAATGGAATCGTCGAAAGGTACTTCAGTATCAGCGTCAACCTGAATTCGACCAGATGCAATGCCATCTCGCATCTGGCGAAGGCTTTCAGAGTCGTTAGCGTTTTCTATGTACCATTCCACATCACTCTGGGTCATGTGGATAGGCTCGCCAACGGATTCAGAAAGGTTTCCTGTATCTACATTGACATCCCCAAGGGTATCAGTCTCATCGGTTAATAGGGAAACATCACCATTGTCGGCACTATCAGATGACGCAGAATCAAGACTGCTATCCATCTCTGCATTCCTCGTCATAATCTCCTCCAGTGAAGCGACGGAACCATCCTCCTGAAGAATGGGAATGTCAGAGTTTGGCATTGCCACATAGGGCTCTACCTCGTCCAGAGAGTCACTGTCAGTTTCGGCGTCTGCTGCCATGACCTCCTCCAATGAAGCAACGGAGCCATCCTCTTGAAGAATGGGAATGTCGGAGTTTGGCGTTGCCACATAGGGGTCTACCTCATCCAGAGAGCCGCTGTCAGTTTCGGCGTTTGCTGCCATGACCTCCTCCAATGAAGCAACGGAGCCATCCTCTTGATGAATGGGAATGTCGGAGTTTGGCGTTGCCACATAGGAGTCTACCTCGTCCAGAGGGCCGCTGTCAGTTTCGGCGTTTGCTGCCATGACCTCCTCCAACGAAGCAACAGAGCCATCCTCTTGAAGAATGGGAATGTCGGAGTTTGGCGTTGCCACATAGGGGTCTACCTCATCCAGAGGGCCGCTGTCAGTTTCAGCATTTGCCGCCATGATCTCCTCCAATGAAGCAACGGAGGCATCCTCTTGAAGAATAGGAATGTCGGAGTTTGGCGTCGCTACATAAGGTTCTACCTCATCCAGAGGGCCGCTGTCAGTTTCGGCATTTGCCGCCATGACCTCCTCCAGAGAAGCAACAGAGCCATCCTCTTGGAGAATAGGAATATCAGAATTTGGTGTCGCATGATAGAAGTCGTCATCCAGCACAGGGGCGCTGGTATCTACACTATCCGTCATAATATCAGACAAGTCGTCGACACTACTATCCGATGTGGCGTCAAAACTATCAGAATCAACGATATCAGGCCCCGTGTCGCTGAAATCGTTTCCGTCCGGAACGCAAAATTCGTCAGGCATCTCTGCTTCCTCCCTTCAAGAAATTCGGATGTTTCAGTATCATTTCATACTCGGCTTTGGTTATCCCAAAACTCTTCACAAGCAATGCTTTGCGAAGAAACTTGATTTTGATGCAGTTGCTAAGTCTTACACTGGGAGTAATCGTGGGATTGCCTTTTAGCACTCCCAATATCGGCCGATCAAGTTGAACCAGAAGTTTAACGAATGCGGTCTTGTCTGCTACATCATAGAGAAGTGTATTTACAAGTCGTGATGCAACGAAATCCGCACCAGAACGCAGCTTAAAGTCACAACTATCCTTGCACATACCGTTATGGACGCACTCACGATGGGGGATAAGGAGCTTTTGATGACTATCCCAATAGGTGGTCATTGAAGCAATTTCTGTATCTGGAATGACATCTCGAATTTCTGCGCGGTCATGCACATTGTATGTTTTGATGTGCAGGGGGCTATATACACGCCCATAGTGCAGAAGGGCCTCCCCGACTCCAAGGCGTCCGAGTAGATCATAGTCTGCCTCATTCATATTCGTGGCGGTGCTGATCGCATCTTTGTTTTCTTTTTCTACCAGCTTGAATATAACTTTTACATTCGTATTAGCTACAATGTTCCGACCAACCTTTGTGGGGGACTGGTCTGCGATAATGATGCTTGTGCCGTAAGAGCGTATCTCAGCAATCATGTCTTCCAAAGATTCGATGGTGGACCCTTGCGAATCTGCGCTCTCATCAGATTTGGCAGCACTACCGGCAAGCAGGACATGCGCCTCGTCGATCAACATTACATTTTTCAGCTTTCCATCGCCAGCAACATTGTTTTTTGTGTAGACGCACATCATGATCAAAAGCAAAGCCATAATGAGGGATTTCTGCTCTTTATTATTGATGGCATTTAGTTCAATTACAGTGGGCTTGCTTAAAAGATCTTCGAGGGGGATTGTATGGACGGTGTCATAGATATTGCTGTTCTGCTCTATCAAACTCACAAGTCTGACAACACCGGCACTTTCCATATTGGATTTGACCTCTCCTTTGTAATCCATTCGCTGCATTTTGCGTTTGAATACTTTAATGAATTCATATAGCCCGAAAAACTGAACATCTGGGTCATCGGTGGTGCTGTCATTTCTCCAACCATATTCGTTATAGCAATCATTGATTGCTGAGAGGAACAGATCCGGTAGTGGATTCGGCATGGAAAATGCGGCCTTAAACGCTGACATCAGGCTTGGCACAAAACTCTCTACAGTCACGCCTTTCGGAGGCACAAAAGGATTGATAATGTACGGGGATACTGCCGCTTTTCCTGGCGTAAAAATTTGCAGATTCGGGATGGCATCAATCAGCGACCGATACTCGCTTTTTGTCGGCTCAATTGCCAAGAACGGAATATGGAAGTCTTTCCAAAATTGCAGCAGCAAGCCTAACGAGAAGTTTGTCTTGCCTGAACCGGGCATACCCACGATCAGACCGTGCTTCGTGAAATCATTCAAAGGAATACCGGCATGTGCATTTGCGTTTTTACCGGACATACTTACATTTTGGATAATGCCGACCTTAAAGTTGCCCTCCGCAATAATGCTTTGATGCAGACGTTCCCGATTGGCAAGGACTTTTTTACTATCTAACCCAATCAATTTTTCGTCATCAATCGGGAATTTGAAAACTCCGCGGAACTCTCGCATCGTCATTAAATGTTTTAGACGCTGTAGATGCACAGGGGCTGCCTTTCCGCTCCAAAAACGCAAATCTCTCGCCTTGTACAGCAATATGTTGTTAAATATCCATGGGCTGGCAAAAATATTCTGCGCAGGAGACATAGCGAAATCAGATACATCGACTGCAGTCAACGCACTGCCCGTTGCTTTCCCTTCTACCTCCACAGAGTCAATCAACCGGTTTGCCAAATCCGCAGTGCTGTTTGCTTCTGAATAAATCAGAAAATTATAGAGAAACAGAGGCTCATTATTGGCTTCTGAATAATAGTCGTATGCATCTACAAGCATCTGCGTATTGGCATCGACCCGAAGGCCGTGTCCAAATCGGATTTGACTGACATAATGGTTGAGAAAATTTTTATTCTCTTCAATACCATAGATTTCTCGGACACTGTATTTTGTCGGAATGATCTGCAGAGAAATAACGCTATTCGGATATTGGGTCAATGCATTGGTGATTGCAGCCGTGTTTATATTTTCGGACGGCTCAACCACTTCGTTATAGTACATGAGACCGTTCGCTGATAAAGCATTTGGAACAGCTTTCTCTTTTTTTGAGACCGAGAGAACCCGTGAGCAATTTGCCTTTTCAAGCGAATGCGCAAAGCTTTCATAATCGCTGATTTTATCAAAGGCTTCTACCACATAATTTTTCTCTTCCAGATCAATTTGGATGCTGGACATAGTATCGGCGACAGCTTTCTCGTTTTCGATTCTGTTTGCACCGATCCTTCTCACAATGAAATACAGTTTTACCTGTGCTTTGTAGGTTTGGTTGCTGACAGGGACACTTTGGAAAAGGAACTCAAAGGCTGCTTGGTTAGGGATGGACTTACGATGCATGGATGAAATGATTTGCGTAAACAAAACTTGATTCATGTAATTTGCACGATCAAGCGCCTTGTCGTAGAGCTCAAAGTAAGGCACGGCGGTCACTTCGGCGACTGCCATGGTAACAAAATTGCCGTTTGCAAGTTCCAATGTATTAACCAAGAAGCAGCCCCCATTCTGACTAAAATAGCATTGAATATACTTTGTACTGTTCGCAAATAAGGTTAGCCGTGTTACTCAGCTTGTCCTTGTTTGCTACTACATATTTTTTGAACTTCATACTTTTCCCGGAAGCAGTGATTTCAGCGTTGATCTTCATTTTTTGCTGTGCAACCAGCCATCCAACGATGTCTTGGGTAACACCTTGAGAGTCATCCGAAAGTAAAACATAAGCCTGTAAGATATTACAGGAAATGCTATCTCCTGCATGACTTACCTGACATGTCATTGTTCCGATGCCGCCAGAGCAACGTTCTGCAATCGTGCGGAAGTTCTGTGCTTTGATTGCTTCTCTATCTCGGCAATAAAGCAGATAGCGCTCTACTGCCTTTGTGCTGAAGGAACTGGCGGGAGTAAAAATCAACGAGAAAAGTTCTGAACTGAATTGATTCGGAGCGGTTCTTTCGAGGTATGTACTCGCCGCATCACTTCTAAGATGTGAACCGTTGGCATTCATTTTCTTGATAAACTGAATTTTCGTCGGAACATCGGCCTGTGTTCCGCAGATATACTCAATAAATGAACTTGGGTCAATCTTCAAACCGCCGCCAGAAAGAATATCCGTGATCTCTGCTTTGACTTCGTTGCTGTCTGTTGATGAATTCATATATTTTGACAAGAGCTCATTAAAGAAACTTGTGTTCAGTCCCTTGTCAAATATGGCTTTCACAATTGCAGGCTTTTCATTCCCGTCGACAGCGCACTTAAGGACATAGTTCTGAACTGTACTTGTAGGGAGTTGAGGGGATTTGTCCAAAAGGTAAAGGATAACCTCTTTTCGGGTGGCCACTGGATCCTGGTTAAAGCAGAGATAGTTGGTCATCACGGCCTCAACGCTCTTGGCCTCAACCTTAAACTCAAACAATTTGTCGAGTATGGAAATCTTGTCGGAAGCCGTTAAGTCACGCTCGGAAAGCATAGCAATGACTGTCTTACTGGGAACGAGCACATACTGGTTGCCACGCTTCAGACAGTCAAGTGCTACAACCGCGGTCTTGGAATCCTTACAAGCGCACGCAAAGTTGAGGATACGAAAGACATCATCATCTACAAGTTTTTTGCTGCAATAGGCATCAAGAATGGAAAGTGTATTTTCATTTCCTGCTACAGGCAAAATATTGCGGACTACAAATTCAAGGCTTACATCCATACCGTTTGCTACGGCTGCATTAATGACAGTAGCCTTGGTGTCGATTGAGTCGCTGGGAGAAGTCAAATACTTTTCGATGACAGCACAATCTTCGTGAGCAAGCGCATGCGTTTTGATGAGATCAGCTATATGTTCCCGCTTCTTATCGCCATCAGGATACTTCTGAAGTACTTCGGATAACGCCATGCTGACATTGATGTTGTTTGTATTGCTCAGAACATCATCCGCCAGGTCATGTCTACCGTTTTTGAGAGCGTATGTAAGGAGATTGCCGTTGGCGTCTTTGGAGTAGACCTGTTTGGCGTCAAGCATTTGGAGAACATAGTCCCGGCGGGCGGAGTCATTCAGCGAATCATATACAAGGACCAATGTCGCAAAGATATCCGGCTCTTCCAAAAACTCGTAGAGAACTTCTTCCTCCTCGGTAACTGTCGGGCTGATTCCGCGCAAAAGCTCGTAGTTCTTTTTCAATTGAGCGAAAAGATTGCGAACGTCCCGTTCCGAACATGCCCCCGGAGTAATGACGCTAATCATCTCATGTGTGATTTTTGCAATTAAAGTTCCAACATAGCGCGAATCTATTTTTTCACATTCGACGAGGTTTTTTGCTGCGCTGTCCAGTCGACGAAATGCAGTATCAAGCAAACACTGCCTCACAACATTTTTGATTGTAAAGAGGCCGTCGTATTGTTCCTGCCGTTCAATTTCAGCACCGCAATATAGGCATTTCCACAGTTTCTTTTCCTTGATATATTGCAATCTGCCTGCACATTGCGTGCATTTTCTCGCAACAAAACTCACTCCCATACCGGACGCTCTCCAATCTTTTGTTTACTACTTATTTAGAAAGAGCCAGTTTCTTATTACGCTCCACATAGAGTAGCTCAAGTTCCTTGCACACCTGAAGTGCATCAGGAATTTGATTGTTATCGATAGAAACTCTCAGCTCGGAAATCTTGCGCATAATACGCTGCTCAACAAGTTCGACAGCAGCGGTGGACATCGGATCTGAATACTTGACGGTATCGGCAAGCTTGTTCAGTGCCTGCTTGAGTTCGGGATCAGTGCAGGAAGATGACAACATCTCGACATCTACCAAAATAGATTTGAGGTTGGTTACATTCTGCTTCACATTCTCACCGATTGCCTGAACGGTATCTCTGGCAAGCAACGAAATGATTGCAATGATGAGGAATGCAGCCAAAATCAAAGTCTGAATCACCAACGCCAGCGTAAACCCGGCATTCTGGAAAACCATAAAAACTGCACCAACTATCAGAGATGCACAAAGATAGTAGATTGAGAAAGATGCAAGAGGGATTCCAAAGAAAGCGGTCTCAACATCGGCGGTCTTAAAAGACAGGAACATGCTTAGAATTTGGACGATAAAAGCTACAGTCATAAATGCATAACTGAGCCAGAACACCTTGGTGTGGGTTTTAAAGATAGTGAACACGAGCAGATTGAACACACCGAGAAGAATTACATATATGAGTCCAATGCTTACTGTTGCTTTTCCTTTTTTCATGTTTTTTCTCCTTATAATTTAGTGCCGCATTCCATGCAGAATTTTGCTCCATCGGCAAGAGATGCGCCGCAGTTGGGACAGGAATTGCCGAACTTGTGCCCACACTCAGGGCAGAATTTTGCTTTAGGGACACTCTTACCGCAATTGGGGCAGATAACCATCCCAGCCTCTACAGGTATGCGCTCTCCGCAGTTCAGGCAGAATTTTGCATTTTCCGGAAGATCTGCGCCGCACTTGGGGCACTTGCTATTTTCGCTTTCATGCAAGGTTTCGGACTTGGGTTTAAAGAAGTCATTTACATCAATGGAGGATGGAGCTTGCCCAACATGGGAACTCGTCCCAGCCGCATTCTTGGGCGGTTTCTCTGTGGGAATTTTTTCGGGATCAAGTGCGCTTCTCGCAATGTCAACGATGGAGCCTCCCATGGCACCACCCATCATAAAGCCGCCAACAGCTCCGCCAATATTTCCCATAGTACCTTGATTGCTGGCAAACTTTTCGGCAATCACCATCTGCCGCTCTTCTTGCCATGTATAGCCTTCGATCAATCTGCTCGTTCTTCGTTCTTTCGCTTCGCTGACCTTTTTGTAATCGGCCTCTGGAACCTCAATCGTCTCAATGTTGAAGAACTCGATTCGGACACCATATTCCTCGAATACTTTATCTAAACGTTCTTTAATAACGCCACTCAGTTCGAATAGGTGTGCATTCATCATGAAATAGCTCAGCATGCCGTTAATCATGATTTTAGAGATGCAATCCTTGACGTGGCTGGAAATAATCCCTCTGAATTTTGCAATTAAATCATCGGGAGTAAAACGATCCCTGAAACCAACGATTTTCAGCATAAACTTGCGGGAATTTTCCACAGAAACAGACATACTTCCGTTGGCCATGACATGCATGAAAATGTCATATAGAGGATCTTCTAAAGCAATAGGACCCTGCGTGCCCCAAAGGAGATCCATTGCGTGAACTTTGTTGATGAAAAAAACCTTACAGGGGAATGGGGAATTCCCTCCGGTAGGAATTTCAATAAGTGTTCTGGCGATGGGAATGTTGGGAACAGACAGAGTCCTACGACCTGCAGTAAACAAATCTGCAGCATTACCGTTTACAACGAGCAATGCCTCATGAGTTTCGTCTACAATTAATTGAGATGTTGCGTTAAAATCTTCTATGGGAAATTTCCAAACCAGCGCATCTTGCGGGCCTTCAAATTTGATTACCTCTGCGATAGCCATACTATTTTCTCCTTTATTAATGTGGTGTCAATATTGTTAAATTGCTCTACCAACTGAGTCGGATATACACCAAGTTCTCTTATCATTTGTGAGGTTTCTACCACTGAGTCAAAGAAAAAGATTAGCGACAGATAAGTATTCCAAGACATTGCTCTTTTCCCATTTTCTATTGCATAATATGTCTGCCTTGATATGCCGATAATATTTGCAAGGTCTTCTTGGGATATGTCTGTATGCGCTCGTAGTGCAGCGAGCTTTGAAGTGAGTATCTCGATATATTTATCTTTTTGCGATTGTGAGAGCTCCCAACACTTTTTGCCTCGATTTATCAAGCACATGCCTCCTAATATTTTTTCCAATTAAACAATACTATCTTTCGTGAAGTATCTAACTTCATGACAAAAGCCGCCGGATGCCTGCTGTGCAAGCATCCGGCGGCTTTTTGACGGTTTTCTTGACGGCTATAATGTGAGCCGCTGCATGTTGGTTTTCTTGGTGTCCATTGAAGAATGAACGTATCTGTTCAGGGTGATATTTACGCTGGAGTGGCCCAAAAGCTCACTGAGGGTCTTAACATCAAATCCCAGTTCAATGCAGCGAGTTGCAAAGGTGTGCCGTAACGCATGATAATTTACATCGGTCAGGCCACATTCTTGAGTGTACTTCTTGAAAGTGTACTGCAATGAACGCGGCTCGATATATCTGTCGCTGCATCCAGTCAGTATATATGCTTTAGGATTGTGTTTCAGCGACGCAGCGTATTCAAGGACAAAACCAGGCAGCGGAATATCCCGAACGGCTTTTTTGCTTTTGGGCTCAGTTATAACAATCTTCGTTTTCTTACAGGCCCCTACATCCGTGGCTTGAATGCGCTGCAGAGTTTCCCGAATGGACAAAATGCCTTCCGAAAAATCTATTCTCTCCCATTTCAAAGCGCAGACTTCTCCGATACGGATCCCAGTATACATGCAGAGCAGCACACCGAATTTGGTCAGATTCATATCCCGCATAAGAATATCACAGAGCCTGTGTTGCTCGTCGACACTTAGGACGCGCATATCAAGCTGCGTTTTTTTAACAGTCAACCGGTCGAGATAGCAATTAACTGAGTACCCAGAACAATTCGCATAATCAATCGACCCCTTGATAAGAGTTAAAATATCCGAAACGGTCTTGGGCGCCAAACCACCTTTTTTATCGACACGCCCCTTGTTCAAAAGAAAAGAGATGTGTTTTTCGACCGTCTGAGTAGTCAGCTTGCCCGTCGGCAGTTCTCCTAAGTAAGGTAGAATGTGGGCATTTGCAAGATGGACGTATCGGGAATAAGTCGACTCTTTTATATGAATGCGGGACATGGCAATCCAGTTGCGAAGAATATCCCCGTACTTTGTATGGCTGGGAGAGCAGTCGATGTTTTGCGCTTGGGTAATCCGTCTGTCCAGCAGCTTTTGCTTCGCATCGGCATAGCTTTTCCCATAAACATATGCGTATCTCGCCTTCCCGTCAGCAGAACGCTCCTTGATGTACCGGCCTTCCCAACGACCATCTTTTCGCTTGTAAATATTCTCGCCTCTTTTGGACACAGAAAAACACTCCTCTCATTGATCCTTGCTGACGGCTACTATGACGGCTTTGAGAGTAGACATCGCAACGAATACACGGATTCAGGAGCGTCTGACCTCCTTCTGCCAAAATAATGGGAGTTTTTCTGGCAATCAGAGCGCGGCATATTGACAAATCCGACAACATTTTGTAGAATAATATTAATCGAATCTTGCCGGATTTTGTGTCCTCAAGTTAGATACTTCACGAAAAGAAGCGACGCCTGAACGAGTGCCCGTGGCACTCGTTTTTTTGTTGCAATGCAATGCGGGTTAAAACATTTTTGATACGCTATAAACAAGCACAATTCGATAAATGACTTGAATCGCAGAGCAAAAAACATATTTTTCTGTATTATAGCATAAACTCTTGTATGCTTTCAAGGCAAACGGCGTAAAATCGTGGGTTATTTTTCTTCGGTCATCACCTAAAATAATCATAAGATAGGTGGTGAATATCATATGGACACACAATTCGTGCGTGATCGAATTACTCAGCTGAGATTAAAAAAGGGTGTCTCTGAATATCAAATGAGTTATGATCTCGGGCATAGCAGAAGCTATGTTTATAACATATCCTCTGGCAAATCGTTGCCACCTATGGCAGAGTTTCTTCAAATCTGTAACTATTTTGATATTACACCAAGCCAATTCTTCGATGAATCCGAAGAAAATCCCGCACTCCTGCAAACGGCCATTGAAGAATTGCGAAAGCTGAATGACGATGACTTAATGCTCATCATCGGCAATATTCGTCGGCTGACCCGTGAGTGACCATTCCCTGAAATAACATATTTGTAAGTACAGAGAAACCGCAAGGCATCGGTGTATAATCCATGCCTTGCGGGATTTTGCTTTATAGAGGTGATTTGCATTGAAACCTGAGAGAAAAACAATTTGCAGTTCTAACTCTGGGTAATACGCCGGAATTGCATAGTATATCACCACAAAGTACACATCATTTGATTGCCATATACCATACTGATGAGTTCTACAAGGATAATCAAATGAGGTGTAAACTAATAACATAGTAGGTGGTATATATGTTCAATGCACAAAACCGAATCCGGCAGCTGATGGCCGAGCGTGGATGGACTATTTATCGATTAGCGCAGGAATCTGGCCTGTCGCAGACAACGATCAGCAATATCTTCAAGAGAAATAACCAACCGTCCCTACCAACGGTAAATGCGATTTGTGACGCTTGCGGAATCACACTGGCGCAGTTCTTTACGGAGAACGATACGGCAAATTCACCTAACGCCAAGAGTGAATTAGATAATAGTGTTGCGGCTCTCAAGGAGGATCAGCGCGAGGCGCTTGCCGCATTCATCAAGACAATCGTATAGTACATAACCGCTCAGCCATACTGTGCGGCTCACAGCAGAGGCTGCCCGAGTTACATTGGACAGTCTCTGTATTTTTTTACAAATCAAAGGGGGCATATTCATGGGCAACAAAATCATGCAGGAAACCACCCCGCTTGTTGAATGCAGTGCATTTCATCGTGGAATGAGCGTGTTGGAGGCCAGTCTGCGAAACACCGAGGATTCAGAAACTATCATCAGTGGCCTTCTGAAAGGTGCAGCTGAGTTTTATGGCGCATCAAGAGCCTCTGTGGTGGAAGCTGACTGGGATTTGGGAATCGGAGTCATTACCTACGAATGGTGCAAAGATGGTGTGCCGGCGCAAAGGGATATGCTCCAGTGCCTACCCATGGAGAAGTTCCCGAGATGGAGGAAAGCACTTCGGGCCAATAAACCGGTCGTGATTTCTGACTTGCAAAGATTAGAGAACGTCTATCCAGATGAAGCAGCCTTCTTTCGGGAATATGGGGTGACTACACTGCTGGCGGCACCATTCTCCAAGCGGATTAATCAGGGATTCATTGCCGTGGACGACCCGACTCGCTACACGGATGACCCGGTTTTCCTATTCATCGCCTCCTATGCAGTGGTTGTGGAGCTCAACGAAATTAAACAGCAGCAGTCTCTATTGGCTGCAACAAAAGCCTCAAAGTACAATCCGGAGGACATCCATATTAATTTCTTTGGTGGCATGGAGATCATCAGCTCCAAAGGGACATTGACTGGAGAAGATATTAAAGCGGATCAGTGCTATCTGCTCCTGGCATATCTCATTCTGAACCACAAAAAGAATTTCTCGGTTGACACACTGGCAGAGATCATCTGCCCATACGACGAACTCGATTCGCCATATAAGGTCGTCAATAATATCGTTTACCGCCTGCGGCGTACTCTTTCCGTCATCGGACTCGACAAGCTGGTCATCGGGAAGAATGGTACATTCCAGATCAATCCCAACTTCAATATCCATACGGATTTCGACCGCTTTGAGGATGCCTGCATTCAGTTGAAAACAGAAGAAAACCCGGATATGCGGCATTCCCTCTACCACAGCGCAGTCGATATGTATAAAGGACAGCTACTCCCAAGATGTGAACATGAGCTGTGGCTGATGCAGTTGTCCATGTACTATCAGTCCCTGTACCTGCAGATTACCAAGGGATATGTCCGCCTGAAGATGGAGTGCAAGGATTATATTCTGGCGCAAAAGACGGCCATTGATGCTCTGCGCTTCGATCCGAAGGACAGCGAACTGAACATGTATGCGATCCTCGCCATGGGATTCCAAGGAAATCTCTCTATGGCGCAGACCTACTATACGGCGGCAAAGCCCTATCTGGCGTTAGAGCATGCCGAGGTCATCAAGAAGTATTTGCACATAAAATGAGAGCTGCTTAAGGTCGCTCCGGAGGTTGTAGCAGAGGTTACGCAGTAGGTTGCTCCAGAGGTTACGGAGGAGGTCGTACAGGAGGCTGCGCAGCAGGTTGCAGCTGAGGTCATAGAAAAGTCATACAGGAGGTTGTCCAGCAGGTCACGGCTGAGGTTGCCCGCCCGTTATCATTGGTTATCGGATGCGTCCGATAGATGATGCGGGCGGGTGATTTTTTTGCTGTGCAGGAGACGATATTACGCCGTTGGTCACCACAAGGCCGGTTTGCGCCCCTTGTGTACGGATTTGTACGGCCCTCCCGCGCCGCAGACAGCCCATCATTCTAATATTGTGTCCTGCTCCCGGAGCCATTGCGCTCCGGGAGCTTTTTTACATTTTGGGGCTCCTTTGCCACGCTGCCGTGGCCCTCCGTTTTCGAGATTTGCTTCACCACCAAATCTCGAAAAAACGGAGGACCAATATGTTTAATCGAAAGAGCATCTATGCTCTCAATAAGAAGGATCCCAACGCCATCGTCTATACGGATGCTGATGGCAATTTGATTCGCCTGACCTGTGATGATTTTGCCTCTGCAGCTGAGTTCCAGCGTTGGAAAGACTGGTCGGACAGCGATTTGAGAAAAGAGGAAAACGCAGACCACAAGCAGTCAGATAACTCAATCTCGCTGGAAGTCCTTTCTGAAGAAGCTACCGCCGTAGTATCTATTGAGGATGAGTATATGGAGCAGATTTCTGCTGACGAAGCCGCTGTACTGGTGCGACTTCTCAGGCAAGGTCTCAGCAGCCATCTTACAGAGACTCAGCGCAGGCGATTGTGGAAGTATTGTGTCGAAGGTAAGCCAGTCCGCCTTATTGCGAAAGAAGAATGCGCATATCGGAATGCGGTTTGGAAGTCTATTCAGGCCGCAAAAGAAAAAATGTTTAAATTTCTTGTGGAAACAGGGTGTGCAAAACCCCGTTTTCGCCGCGATAGGTGAAGGGATAATTTTTCTCCCTGCTATGAACCTTGATAAACACCGTCTCAGGCGGTCATATCCGGCAACTTGAATACATTAGCTGACGGAGCCAGCGTCAGGCCGAGTGCGCGAAGACCACCTGTGCGGAGCATCTCCGCATCAAAGGACGGCCAAATAAGGTGCAGAGCGATATCCACTCAGGCCAAGACAGCTTTGGCAAGCTGTTCCCGCCATGATCCCGTCAGCCCACAATGATACTCCTGTACGCAGCTTCGAGAGATCCTCGGAGGGGTGAGAGTCCCGTGATGTGCGCCAACACAGTTCAAGTTGCCGCCCCGCCTGGGGAAGTAGTGTCAAGTACAGGCAAAGGAAAATATATACCGCGCAGGCTAAAGCTGTGCGCTATGGCCTGCGCGGATTCCTTTACTTAGTTTGTAGCAGGAGAAAAACGGAAGCTACTATGGATAATGACAATATCCACTCCGCATACCGCGGAGACATATTCTATGCGGATCTTGAACCGGTACGCGGCTCCGAGCAAGGAGGTGTCCGACCGGTGCTGATTATTCAGAACGACATAGGCAATCGCCATAGTCCCACAGTCATCGTGGCGGCGATTACCAGCCGCATAAAGCATAACCGACTGCCAACCCATGTAAACCTGAATGGGAGGCAATGCGGATTACCCAACGAATCCACGATCATGCTGGAACAGCTTCGGACATTAGACAAGCAGCGCCTGCTTGGATATGCGGGAACTGTAGGAAAAGGCAAGATTCAGGAAGTGAATACCGCCTTGGAGATCAGCATTGGGATCAAGGATCTACTCCCTAACAATAAAAGAAAGTGAGGAAGCAACTATGGTAAATCAGAGCACAGAGAAGAAAAACACCAGGCAGGTCCAGATGACCATTGAGGGCCACAAGGTAACGATCAGCTTTGCGCAGGAGGCCAATCCGACCCTCGCGGCTCTGGTACGCAACACTTTGCTGGACGCATATATCCGAAAGAATGGGCTGTGCAGCGAGGAACAGCCTGCGTAGTGACGCAGCGAAAAAACATCTGCCGCATTGCTCTTGACTGCCGCCAACAGAAATGATATAATTTCATCGGAATTAAAAGTGCAATCATGAATATAATATATCAAGGAGGCGGTCAGAATGCGCGCAACCTATGTTGATTTTACTTGTGATATTCTCAAAAAAGAAGCTGTCGGCACACCCATTTATACGAACCATGTTGCGCAGCAGCTTGGAACAGCCTATCAGCTTGAAGATAAGGAAGCCGCCGCAGCTACGGCTGTCGCCTTCAAACGCATTATGGATGGAGCGGTTCTTCCTGAGCTGAGATGCTATCAAAAGGGCATCTATTACCGGACAACCGTGACACCGTTTGGAGAAGTCGGTATCAATAAGGAGCAGCTCATCGCAGACAAATATCTGCTGCCTAATATCGGCTATGAAACCGGCTTCACTGTCATGCATCAGTTGGGCCTTACCTCTCAAATGCCTCGACAGCGTATTCTTGCCACGAATGTGGCGAAGGAGTGCGCAAGAGCTGATAGGAAACTCGGCGTGACGATACGCCCTCCCAAGACTGCCGTGACTGCGGAGAACAAATCCTATCTGCAGGTGTTGGATGTTCTTGAACTTCTGGACAAGGCCCCGGTAGACGATGCCCATCCTTATGAGGTCATTGCACGCCACATCAAAGGGAAAAAACTCGAGTATGGAACCCTGCTGGCTTTCGCAAATGACTTTTACAATAAAACGACTGTGCTTCATCTGGCAAGCACGGCAAGTGCAGGAGAGATGATATGAAACTACATTTGGACAGAAACGCATTTGGTGTTCTGCTGGAGGACATTCATTCAAGAACAGGCTACCGTACCGATGTGCTGGAGAAGGACTATTATGTTGTCCTGATTTTGAGTGAACTGGCTGAAATGCAAAAGAACGGCTTGCCGGCCTACTTCAAAGGCGGCACGGCACTGTACAAAGCGTTAAAAACGACCAATCGCTTTTCAGAGGATATCGATCTTTCGATTGATACCAGAGACTGCAGCCGAAGCCAAAGCGTCAAGCGGCTGGAACGGGCAACTAAAAAATATGTGTCACTCCCGAGAGATCCTGAGCAAGGACGCACCAACCGATCCGAGGTCATTTCTGTATATACCTACGACCCCGCAACGGCCTACGACAGTAATGATGCCCTGCAGCGCTTCGGTAAGCTGAAAATCGAGGCCACATCCTTTACGATCAGCGAACCGGTCGATACCCTGGAGGTGTCCGCTATGCTCTATGATCTGGCCACCGAGGAGCAGCGGCGAATACTGGAAACAGTCTACGAAGTAAGTCCCTTCAACATCCAGACGATCACCATGGAGCGTATCTTCGTTGATAAGCTGTTTGCAGCAGAAGCATATGTTAGAAAGTCCTCTGTTGAGCATCGTGCCTTTGAGGCGGCCAAGCACATATATGATTTGGCTGTATTATCGCACAACCCCAAAATCGAACTTTTAATGGTGGATCCTGCTCAAATGGAGCATCTGCTGGATATTCGGCTGGAGGAAGAAGCTGGTCGCTTGGATGGTATTCCCGGTGTAGCCCCCTCGGAGTTCACATTCTTCCGCTCCGCCAAAGATAACGCAGATGTACAAAGAGCGTATGAGATGATGCAAAACCAGTATGTTCTCCGTGATCAGGATCGAATCGCTTTCAGCTATGCAACGCAGGAACTTCTGCTGATTGAGCAGAAACTGCTGAAGAACCCCGCATGGACTGAAAGAACGGTATCCCTTCAGAAAGCAACGGAGGACGAGCAATGAGCAAAGATATCTATACCTGTGACGCCTGCCATTACACCTTTGAAGCGGAAGCTGGATGCGACCAATGCCCGGATTGCGGCAAAAAGCGAGTGCGACCTGCCGATGAGAAAGAATCGAAGGAATATCTGGAGCGTCAGAAGCATACCGAGAAGTGGAATTGAGAAACTGCGGAGGAAAGACAAAATGGTTACCAGAGATGATTTGGAGCAGTTGGTAAAGAATCGCGGTCAAGAGGCTGTTGGTGCGGCTGTTGTCAAAATCCCTGACGAGGATGTGCGTCCGGCGCTGATGCTTATGGTCATGATATATCAGAAATCGGATGAAATAAACCGTGAGCTGTTCCGCCGAGATCAGAAGCGCATTGCCGAATTGGAAGAAGAACTTAAAAAAGCCCGTGCAGAACTCCATCAGTTAAAGCAGGAACAATAAAAATCTTTTGTCATTACGAGCAGGCCGCAGTTTACCGCTGCGGCCTGTTTCCTATTCTCGGCAAGCTGGCGCTTGGGCAAAATGCCTTGTACCCAAACGCGATTTTACCGGATTGGAGGCCGTTTCTTTGTTGCTTATATTTCAAGGTTTTGATAGCTATTCAACCTGAAATGTGAGATAATCAAGGTGGCGGAATGCCGTGTACTTTGAAAAGTGAATACACGGAAAGGTGTATCTGAACCTCTCACATTTCTAAATCATTCATTGAGAGGAAGGATACATTATGGCTGAAAGAGTTTGTTGTTCTTATCAAAATGTACTCAGCATCCAGAACAGAGTATGCTGTCTGTACCGCGTCTCCACCACCAAGCAGGTCGACCACGATGACCAGAATCAAGCTGATATCCCCGTGCAGAGAAAAGCCTGCCGTGAGTTCGCAGAGCGGATGGGCTGGACCATCGTGTACGAGGAACAGGAAAACGGCGTGTCAGGCTTCAAGGTCAGCGCCAATGACCGTGATAAAATTCAACTCATCAAGGAATATGCTGAACAGGGCAAATTCGATATTCTGCTGGTGTTCATGTTCGACCGCATTGGCAGACGAGCTGAAGAAACTCCTTTCGTGGTCGAATGGCTCATCAACCACGGCATTCAGGTCTGGAGCGTCAACGAAGGTGAACAGCGAATCGACACGCATGTCGACCGTCTCACCAACTACATCCGCTTCTGGCAGGCAGACGGTGAGAGTCAGAAAACCTCCATGCGTACCAAGGCTGCCCTCGGGCAGATGGTACAGGAAGGCCGCTTCCGTGGCGGTTCCGCCCCTTACGGCTATGACCTGGTACCCAGCGGCACATACAACAAGCGCAAGCATGAGGTCTTCAAACTGGAGATCAATCCTGATGAGGCAAAGGTCGTGCGCATGATGTTCGACCTGTGCGTCGGCTCCGGTTACGGCAGATTTAAAATCGCCAACTTTCTGTCTGAGATGGGCATCAAGACCCGTGACGGGAAGAACTGGCATGAAGCTACCGTCGGTCACATTCTGCATAATATCATGTACACTGGCGTGCTTCGGAGCGGCAGTACGCAATCTAAAGCATTCCCTGATTTGCAGATCATCTCGCCGGAAAACTTTGAGCTGGCGCAGAAGCTCATGGCCGAGCGTGCTAACGAGTGCAATGCGCTGCGAACCATGCCCCGCAACACCAGAGGGCAGTCCCTGCTATCCGGTAATGTATTCTGTGGCCACTGTGGCGGACGTCTGACGCTGACCACCAATGGGACAACTCGAATCAACGCTGCCGGCGAAAAGGTTGGCCGCAAGCGCATCCGCTATGTGTGCTACAACAAGACCCGCAAGCGCAGTAACTGCGATGGGCAGACCGGCTACACCATGCACATTCTGGACAAGATGGTCACCGACATTCTCCATCAGGTATTTGATCGGATGCGCTCTGTAGAGGAGAACGAGATCATCTCCCGTACCCACCGCAGTGCCATGGTCAGTCTCAAGAAGCGCCTCGCGGATGCCAAAGCAGAGTCTGCTAAGGCTACCAAGGAATATGAATCCCTGAAGCTGGAGATCATCAAAGCCGTGCAGGGCGAGAGCGCGTTCCCGATGGACATCCTGTCGGAACTGGTCAACAATGCCCGCACCAGGATGCTGGATGTCAATGCCCAACTGACGGAACTCAATGAGGAAGTCGAGAAAAGCAATCAGCGCATCGAAGCCATCAAGGCGGATTACCGCCGCATCATGGAATGGTCTGAGATGTTCGATGGCAGCGACATGGATGTGAAGAAGATGATCGCAGGATACATCATCAAGAGAGTGGATGTGTACTCCGATTACCGCCTGCACATCGAGTTCAATATGAGCTTTGCACAGTTCGAGCTTGGCTTGGAAACAGAAGTTGAGTATGCAGCACAGGACATAGTATCATGAAAAAGCACTGCCTGACAGTGCGCTCATTCAGCCTCTCCGATTGACAGCAAGTCCGAAACACGCTAAAATAGTCACAGAAATTCGTGTGGGTGGATTCTGATGGAGATATGACCCCAGATGCCTGTAGGGGTGCTTAACCGATAACTCGGGAGAGCGCTTGAATGGCATTCAAGAGGTCAGCGGTTCGATCCCGCTTATCTCCACCAAAAGCTCGAGAGAGTGAAGAAAAACCTTGAAATCATCTGATTTCGAGGTTTTTCTTTTTCAAAAGTGGAAAAATCGCAGTATTTGCAAAAGGCACCTGTGCGCTTGATTTTTGATGGAAATTTTGAAAATCAAGAGGTCAGGTAAATGAAGAAAATCAGGATGAATTGCGCCGCCACATTGGACGAAACCTTTGCCGATTTCCTCCTTTCCCGCAGGGCAAAGGGGCTTGCGGAAAAGACGCTGGAAAGCTATTCCTCCCAATGGAAAGCCGTGGCGCGGCACTTGGACACGGGGACGGACATTGCCGCCCTCCAAAAGGCAGATTTGGACGCTATGATAGTTTCCATGCGGGACGCGGGGCTTTCTCCCAACAGTATCAACAGCTACACGCGCGTTCTGAAATCCTTTTTCTCTTGGTGCAATGAGCAGGGGCTGACCCGTTTGAATATCCCGCTTTACAAGGCCGAGGAAACCGTGAAGGAAACCTATTCGGACGCGGAGCTGACCGCGCTTCTGAAAAAGCCCGACATTCGCAAAACGACCTTTGCGGAATATCGGGACTGGGTGATTATCAACTTTCTTTTGAACTGCGGGAGCCGCGCCGCGACGGTCAGGGCGATACAAATTCGGGACGTGGATTTGGACGGCGGCGTTGTGTTCTACCGCCACACGAAGAACAGAAAAGCGCAGGTCATTCCCCTTTGCAGCCCCATGATAGCCATTCTGCGGGAGTATGGGCGTTACCGTGGCGGGGAGCCTACGGATTATCTCTTTTGCACTGAAACGGGTACACAACTAACGGAGAACGGCTTGCGGCAATCTATCGCAAGGTACAACACGCGGCGCGGGGTGCGAAAAACATCTATCCACCTGTTCCGCCACACATTCGCACGGAAATATCTGATTGACTGTGGCGGGGATGCATTCACGCTCCAAAAGCTGTTGGGACATTCCACCCTTGCCATGACGAAACACTATTGCGCGATTTATGACGCGGACTTGACAAAGAACTACGACAACTTTTCCCCGCTGGCGCAAATGAAAGCGAGCGGCGCGAAAATCAAAATGGCTGCTAAGGGCCGCTGACGGCTTTACACGGGGCGCGTGTGTGGCGGCGGTCATTTACCTATCAGGCAACAAAAAGGAGCGGAAAGTGCAACGCCTCCCGCTCCTGCTGCGTTTTATCAAAATACAAATGGCTCGTCCTTGATTGCTCCATAAGCAAAAGGATTGACCCCCAATTCACTACGGAGGTAATACGCTAATTCTTCCGCTGCAATGAGAATATCGTCATATTCCTCTTTCTTTTGGTCAGCTTTTATCTGCGTATAGACCGCGTTCAGGCTGTCCAGCATTTCCGCTGCTGTCATTAAAATTCAAACCTTCTTTCTGACGGCGCGGGAGAAACCTGTTTCTCCCCGCCGAAATTATTTATCTTATCTATAATATTTATATTTATTTCTCTGTCCTCTGCCGTGCCGTTATTTACGGCTTGCGGCGCTGCAAAAGCGTCTGCCGTAAAGTCATAGCCGCTGGCCGTATCGTCTTTCTCTGTATGCGTGGCGCGTGGTGGTGTTTCATAGAAATCATAGGTATTGCTGTCCCCGCGCTGGACAAGATAGCCTCTGTCTATCAGCTTTGTAAATTGGTCGCGGTATGTAGACGGCGGCATTCCCACCGCTTGCCGGATAGCAGCGGGCGAGAGCGCAAGCAGATAGCCGTTTGCATTGGACGCGAAGTATAAGTAAAGCATGAGCGCGTGCGCGCCGAGGTCACGCGCCGCAGCTTGCCAATGACTGTTTTTGATACCGAGGAAGTCAGACGCGGCGCGTTCTCTGTGTATGGTTATCAGCCGTTGATTGGGTACTGTGTTCGGCATTCTCCGTTTTCTCCTTCTCTATTGGAACGGCTGGGAGGGAAAGCCCCTCCCGCCGATGATGTATTATCTTCCGAGGCTTTCAATTTTCTCATTCAAGCCGTCGATTGCGTCAAAAATCTCTGACACGTCCACCGTGGCGGAAATGCGGGAAAGTACGTCCTGCACGATTTCTTCTTTCATTTGCTCCATTTCCCGGCGGCGGTTTGCTTCATCAATGTTGCAGCTATTCAGATACATCATTCTAAGCGTTGCCTGCATTTCCTTTTCCATGCCGCTGATGAAATGGTCAAACAGTATGTCCTTTTGAATATTCGCCATTTTTGCGTCTCCTTTCTCTACAAATCTATATTTGAAAGTATGGTTTTCTTAACTTTCTAAGTATATTATATCAAATTTTTTATACTGTATCAAAGAAAGAACGCTGAATGAAAGCACGATGAAAAAGGGTGGCGGGATATATTTCGGGAAGTCGCGGCGCGTTTTCTCTTTTGGCGGTTACGCGTGGGCAAGTTGGACACGAAATGCTTTGAAAATCCTCCGTCACCGTCTGATTTCTGCGGAATTTTATAAAATCGCAAGTATTCTGAACGGATTTACTCTGATTTTGGCTGATTCTGCTTGAATCTAAAAGAATCTGCTTGATTTGTTTTGAAAACAAAGAAATTTTAAGAAAATTCGCGGAAAACCTTGACAATATATATATATATAATTGGATGTACGGTCGACGGCGCAAGAACGCGCTGCACCGTACATTTTTGCTTTATGCAGGAGGAATCAATATGCGCTTTACCATTGATACCGAGCTGGAAAGAATCATTGTTCCCGACACCTTTTTCAATCAGATTGACAAGATGAACGCCGTACTTGAAGCGAATGAAGCCGGTGACAAGAAAATCGACTATGTCAAGTATATCAACGACGCAATCGCCAAAGCACAGAAGAATGCGCCCGTCCGCAAGGCTGACTTAAAGACGCTTAAGAAATAATGGCAAAGAGAACGCGCGTCACGCAGCAGGAAAAGGAACAAATGTGGCAGCTTTATAATCAGCTTGGCAGCTATGCAAAAGTAGCCAAAAAGCTGCACCGCAGTTCTGATACCGTTTCCCGCTATGTGCGCGAACATGAAGCCGCTGTAAACGCGGTGCGCGTTGTAGTTGACGCACAAAATACATGAAATGAGGTAGTAGTGTCTGTCATGAAAACAGTAAATGAAATGATGGAAGCAGCACGGAAATATCAAGCACTAACCACAACCGCACCCGTGTTTGAAAAAGCATTTTGTGAAATTGAAAAAATGCTGCGTCCGGATGAGGATGTGTTATTTGCATTCACCGGTTCGTCTGCGGTACGGAAGAACAATTCTATGCTTTTTGCCGTGGGTGTGGCATTGACGAATCAAAGATTGCTCATCGGCGGTCAGATAAAGGGATTTTTGAAAGTGAGCTATACCGCTCAATCATTTAACATCGAGAATATCAATGCGATCAGTCAATCATGGTCTGCAATCGGTGGGTATTTAATAATCGATACGCTTGGCGATGATATAAGAATAGGTGAGCCTGAGAGAGATGTTGTCAATAGCATTATCGCGGATTTTGATAATGTACTGCAATCCTTGAAAAGCCCAAAAAGCGCCGCTGTAATTCAGCAGTCCTCCGCTGCTGATGAACTCAAAAAATTCAAGGAATTGCTTGACATGGGCGTTATCACGCAGGAAGAATTTGACGTAAAGAAAAAGCAGCTGCTTGGTCTGTGATTTCTGCATATCCACGGAGCGGGGCGCGTGTCCCGCTCCTTTTCCTATTCGTTTCATTAGGGTATAGCCCTGTGACAATCAAATTCCTTTTATTTTTCTGTTTCATATATATTATATCGTAAATTTTGAAATATTTCAAATAATGCAGATATCCTATTGACACACTTCTGAATTTGTGATAGAATAATGACAGATAAGGCAAGGGGGATTTCACAATGCGGGTTTTCTATGTGCGCTGCTCCACCATGGAACAGAACGAGGCGCGGCAGCTTAAAATGGCAGAGGAACAGAACGCCGAAAAGGTGTTTGTGGACAAGGCAAGCGGAAAGAATACAGACCGCGCCGCCTTTAAGGAAATGATGGCTTTCGTTCGGGCGGACGATACCGTAGTAGTCGAAAGCATTTCCAGAATCGCACGAAACACGCGGGACTTGCTTTCCATTGTGTCAGAGTTGACCGAAAAGGGCGTGGAGTTCGTCAGTCTGAAAGAGAACATCGACACCACAACCCCGCAGGGGCGTTTCATGCTGACTGTGTTCGGCGCTCTGGCTGAATTGGAGCGGGAGAACATTTTGGAGCGGCAGCGCGAGGGCATTGAAATCGCCAAAAGCGAGGGCAAATATAAAGGCCGCAAGCCCATTGATTATGACGAGGCGCAAATGAAAGCCCTTTGCAAAAAGTGGCGGGCAGGTGAAATTACTGCCACCGCCGCCATGAAAGAGCTGGGATTGAAGCCCAACACGTTCTATCGCAGGGTAAAAGAAATGGGGCTGTAACCAGCCCCGCAAACATGCAATCTATTCAAAAATTCAAGCGCACATGAAGCAGAAAAGTAAAGTGTGCGAAACGGGCAAATGAGCAAAAAGCCCTTGCATTTCAACGGTTTTTCCTTTTGGAGCGCTTGCCCTTGACGGACGCTGCCGCGGCCGTCAATGGCATTCAAGAGGTCAGCGGTTCGATCCCGCTTATCTCCACCAACGAAAAACCTTGAAACCGTATTGGTTTCAAGGTTTTCTTTTTTGCCCGCATGGGCGCGGCGGCCTTCGGCCTGCCGTTGCCGCCTGTTCAGCTGAGCTTCTGCATCTCCCGCCGCAGGCGGGAGATGATGCGCTTTTCCAGGCGGGAGATGTACGACTGGGAGATGCCCATGCGGTCGGCTACCTCCTTCTGGGTCAGCTCCTTCCGGCCTCCCAGGCCAAACCGCAGGGAGATGATGTCCTTCTCCCGGGGAGACAGCCGGGATACTGCCTCCGCCAGAAGCTTGCGGTCCACGTCGGCCTCGATGGGCCCCATGACCACGTCGCCGTCGGTGCCCAGCACGTCGGACAGCAGCAGCTCCTTGCCGTCCCAGTCGGTGTTCAGGGGCTCGTCAAAGCTGACCTCCGTGCGCTGGGCGGAATTTTTCCGCAGGTACATGAGGATCTCATTCTCGATGCAGCGGGAGGCGTAGGTGGCCAGCTTGATGTTCTTGTCGGCCCGAAAGGTGTTGATGGCCTTGATGAGGCCGATGGTGCCGATGGAGATCAGGTCCTCGATGTTGATGCCGGTGTTCTCAAACCGGCGGGCGATGTACACCACCAGCCGCAGGTTTCGCTCGATGAGGGTCTGACGGGCCAGCAGTTCCCCTCGCTCCAGGCGGGCGATCCACTCCGCCTCCTCCTGCCGGGGCAGCGGCGGCGGCAGCGTGTCGCTGCCGCCGATGTACATGACCTTATCCGGCCGGCCGTTCAGCCACCGCAGAAGCCGCCGCAGCAGTTCCATGACGCCGCTCCTTTCTTCCGCCCCACAGGGCCTGATAGCCCCCGCCGTCGCTGACGGGGCCAGGGGTCAGGGCCAGCAGCACCCGGGGATATGTAATGCCGCCTACCTTTACATAGTCGCTGCGGACAGCCAGCAGCAGCCCTGCCGCCGTGCCCACGGCGCAGAAGGGCAGCAGACTCCACCGGCAGCCGCCATCCAACCGGTGGAGCCTGGCCATCTTTTCCTCCGGCGGCAGGTCCATGGCAATGATCTCTGCCGCCTGGGGCGGCCACAGCTCCCCCAGGGCCTCCTGCTCCAGCACCAGCACCGGCTGGCCGCTGACGGGGTCCCGGAGGGTATTCCCGGTGTCGTGCAGGGCCCGCAGCCGCAGCCGCCGGCCCTGTAGGGAAACGGTCACATCCATCAATTCTCCTCCTTCATGCCGCGCCCCCTGGCGGAACACCAGGTGCAGCAGCAGCCCAAAGCCTATGGCGGAGCCCAGCAGCACCGGCCAGCTGATGTCGGCGTAATATACCCGGCTGAGAATGGCCCCCGGGGACCCTGCCGCCAGACCTGCCGCCAGCAGCAGCCCCGCCAGCGCCCCGGACAGCAGAAAAAACAGCGCCGTCAGCCGCCAGGGACGGCGTTCCCGCCGCCAGGCCAGACGGCACACAGCGACCCCTGCCGCCAGCCGGCACGCCGGGTGCGCCAGCATCCGGCACCCGGGCAGAAATACCGCCGCTGCGTACAGCGCGCCCAGCGCCGCTGCCAGGGCCAGCCGTCCCCGCCGCAGGGGCAGGCCCGCCAGCCGGGCCGTGGCCAGCAGCAGCAGATAGTCCACCGCCAGGTTCAGCAGCACCACCCGGTCCAGATACACCACCGTCATGGCTCCGCCTCCTTTCCGCCGTCCATTATACAGGGACGGCTCCGCGAAATCTCGCGGAAAGGGGCGGGGTCTATTTGTGCCGCAGTGTTACCGCGGCGGCAATCAGGAGAAAAATCCCAAAGGGGCGCCGCAGCAGGGTCACGTCCAGGGCCGTGGCCGCCCAGGAGGCAGCGGCGGCCGTCACCAGCGCCCAGGGGACCGTGCGCCGCAGCAGGGCCTTGTCCAGCAGGCCGTTCTGCCGGTGCCAGATCAGGCCCATGGCGGCAGTGGGCAGGAAATACAGCAGGTTTACCCCCTGAGCCGCCGCCTGGTCCACCCCGAAAAACAGGGTCATCACCAGCAGCAGAAGGGTGCCGCCGCCAACGCCCCAGGCCGACAGCACCCCGCAGCCCACCCCGGCCAGCAGGGGCAATACAATGTCCTTCACAGCAGATACCGCACCCCGCCGTATACCAGAAACGCCGCAAACAGACGCCGCAGCCACACGGCGGGCACCCTGGTAAAGAGCTTCCCCCCCACAAAGCCCCCGGCCAGCCCGCCTGACAGATATGGCCACGCCATGCCCCAGTCCAGTCCCGTCCGCACCAGGTATACCCCACCGGACAGCACACAGCAGGGCAGGATGGTGGCCACGCAGTTGGCCAGGGCACGTTTTTCCTCCACCCGGCACCAGGACTCCAGCAGCGGAGCCAGCACCATGCCGCCTCCGCCGCCGAACAGACCGTTGACGGCCCCGGTCAGAGCGCCGGAGATCCCCATCCGCGCTTTTTTCACAGGCGTCGCCTCCTTTGAATATGTAAGTGGGGGGCCTACGTCCCCCTGGCTCCCCCTTTGGGGGAGCTGTCGGCGCAGCCGACTGAGAGGGGAAATCGCCGAAGCGCCGCCGGTGGCGGATGAAGCGAGGCGATTTCGAGGAAGTGCCCCGGCTATCGGCCGCGACAGCGGGCGAGAGCCGGCTGGCACGACGGTGGGCAGAAAACAGAAGCCCCTACAGCCCTCTCAGTCACCTTCGGTGACAGCTCTCCCAGAGGGAGAGCCAAGTAGGGGCCGACGTCCTCGGCGGGCCGCGTCGGCCCGGCAAGTCCGGGGCGGGGGCCATTTTCCAATACAATCCGTCATTTTCTTTCGGAATTATACAAAATGTAGCGCGCCAGGACACCAAGAATCCTGTAGGGCAGGCCCGGGGCGGGGCATTTCTGCCCCACCCCGGCCTGTATCATACCAAAACCTGTTAAAAAGCTTGAAAAGCTTTTTATAGCACCGAAGGTGCGTCAGGTTTTGTATGAGACGTCACAGCGTGTTTTCACACGCTGTGCGTGCGCACAGCGCACGGGATTCTTGATTAAATTTTTTAATCAAGAATCAGTATCAGGGCGATTGGGTCAGATCTTGCGGAAGCTCTGGCAGTCGGTGCACTGGTCCATGGAGGGGTGGGCCTCATGGGTACCCACCTGGATGCTGGACAGGCCGCAGTTGTCCATGTCCTGGCAGTGATGGGCGCAGCTGGTAACGGAGCACTTGATGGACATGTTGGGGGTGCAGCTGCACCCGTCGTTGGTACAATTCTTGCTCATAGCGAGGGTCCTCCTTGCAAAAAATAAAGTCAGGCCGCAAAGCCTGACTTTATTCTGACCCGCCGGGGCGGGATTATACGCGATTCCTTCAGCCGTTATCGGTGCGGTTGCGCCATTCAACCTCCTGGTCCAGCTCAAACTGCAGCTTCTTGTTTTCCTCCACCAGTTCGTCATAGTGACGGCCCTGGATGTAGTATTTCACGAAAATGAAGGTGGCCTCGTTGAACTCCTCCTCGGTGTATTCCGGCAGCAGGGAGCCGTTCTTCCGGCGCAGGCCCTGGACATTGATGACCACCAGGCGGCGGTGCTGCTCGGACAGCTGGAACAGCTTCAGCGTCTCGGGGATCTCCAGCCCCAGATCAAAATTATCATTGACCAGCTCCAGCAGACGGCGCTGCTCGGGCTTGGCGGACACGATGACACCGTAGCGGGCAAACAGGCGCTTGAGATAGTCGGCAGAGACCTCCTCGCGGGTGATGGTGCCCTTGCCGATGCCGGTCAGCATGGTGTTGGACAGGTTCAGACTGACATATACTTCTTCGCCGGTTTTGGGATAGCTCATGGGGTACCTCCTATTATTTTCCATTGATCCTCGCGCCGCCGGGCGGCGCCTTGCTTTCTGTGGATAGGGTACCACATCCCATGACGGATTGCAACAAAAACTTGTACTGAGAACGTTTATTTGTAGAATAAAACAGCGTTTTTCGTGATTTTGACAGGCTTTTATGTTTCCAAATGTACCAAACAACTCGTACATGCAGAACAAAATACCCGGCCCTCAGGCCGGGTATTTTGGCATGGATAGAGTATCTGCGGGCGCAGCCGCATTATCTTACCCGTCTGCGGCGCAGGACGGGCATGGCGGTCAGGGCTGCGGCGGCAGTCAGCAGCAGGGCTGCATATACCGCCAGAGGCGCTGCGTCACCGGTCTTGACCGGCTGGGAAGCAGCCACGGCAACAGCCAACTGGCTGACGGCGCTCTCGTTGCCCGCCTGGTCCACGGCCTTGGCATACACCTTGGCGGCGGTGGGGGCAAAGGGACCGGTGTACAGGACCCACTCCGTGCCGTCATAGCTGTAGTACAGGGTCACATGCTCCTCGGCGGCGGTCAGCGTCACCTTGCCGTCGCCGCCCTGGGCAATGACGGGAGCCTCGGGGGCCGCAGTATCCCGCACCACGGTGAAGGTCACGGTGGTGGCGGTGCCGGTAGCCTCATCGCTGAGCTCCACCGTCACCACATTCTTGCCCTCCTGCAGCTGCGCACCGTAGGAGAACACCTGGGTGATGGGATCGCCCAGAACGTTGACGTCGTTGGTGGGATAGATCAGAATGTCGCCATTGATCTTCAGACTGATGTTGCCGAACAGATGGGTCACATCGCCGGTGATGGGGAAGGTCTCCTGGTTGGTGCAGATCACCGCGCCGTCGGCGATGCGCGCGTCGTCAAAGCGCAGGGCCGTGGGCTCCGTATCCGGCAGGTAGTACAGATACAGCTTGTACTGGGTGCCGAAGTCGTTCACGGTAAACATGCTGCTGAGGGTCTTGACGTACGTCAGATTCAGCCCGGCATGGATGGGAATGTCGAACTCCACCTGGCGGCTGCCCTCTTCGGGCCAATACTCGCTGCCGTTGAAGATCAGCACGTTGGCATCCCGATCCAGAGTGGCCTTTACATGGAGGCTGCCGTTTTCATCCAGCATATCATCGGTGATGAGGAAGCGGGAATCGGACAGGCCGCCCGACTCGTTGCTCCACAGGGGATCCAGGTCCAGAATGTCGCCCCGTATGGTGCCGTCGGAATACCGGGCATCGTTGAAGCCGTCTTCGTTGTACATCTTCTCGCCGTATACCGTGTCGTACAGCAGGGCGTTGCGCAGGGTGCGGTGACCGGCGGCGTCATAGGCCTCCACGCGGACTACCTGGCTCCAGGCGCTGTAATCATAGACCTCGCCGGTTTCGTCGTCTACGAACACGGACTCCTTATAGGCGAAGGGGAAGCTCATGAACACGCGGCCCTCCTCGTCCCGGGAATCCAGAGAGATCTCCTGGGTATGGACCTCGGCATCCACATCGGCAGCGTCGGCGCCCATGAGCCAGTCGGAGAAGGTCTCGCCGTCCACGGTGCCGGTGAGCCAGCTGACGGTGATGCGGGTCAGGGACTCGTCGGTGACCTGGATCATCATGGGCACCAGGTCGTCCTTGGCATACTTGGTGGCCAGCAGATAGCCGTCCATGGTGTGGTCGCTGGTCCACAGCATGCTGTTGTCCCACTCGCCGTTTTTATCGCAGACATAGGACATGACGGAGGGCCTCTGCACGTCGAACAGGGCAGGCTTGTCCGCCTGGAACACCACGCTGCCGTCGGCGTCATAGGCCACCACATGCAGGGTGATGAGACCGGGCTCCTCCACACTCAGAGCCAGACGGAAGCCGTTGCGCTCATCGAAGGAAGCCTCCTGACCGTTGACGGTCAGCCTCCTGACGCTGCTGCTGGCAATGCCGCGGATCTGGGCCACGCAGTCGGTGATGTTCACATAGCTCTCGGCGATATAATCATAGTCGGCGCTGTAGCTGATGTCCCGCAGCACCGTCAGGCTGTCGTCGTTGTTGATGTTGGAGAACATCACGGCGGCGTCAAGCCGGGCATTGGTGTACAGGATATCGGTGGTGCCGTTGAAGGCGTAGTCCATGCAGGTCAGGGCGATCTCGTTCATCTGGCCGTCCTGATAGGTTTCCACCGGCAGGACCACGCTGTATTCGCCGGTCTCCTCATTATAAGCGGCGTCATTGCCGGGAACAAAGTCCAGCTCCTCCTGGCCGTTGACGAACACGGCAGCGGTATTGAGAATGCCGGAGTAGTCCTGGGCGGTGTAGGTCAGGTACAGCATGCCGTCATCCACGGCGGCGCTGGTGATATGGACCTGGGGCGCGGTGAGATCCAGCTTCACCGGCAGCAGAGTGGTTTCCACCTGGTCGCTGTCGGGCATCCGGGCCCGGATGCGCAGGGTGTACTGGCCCTCGTCGCACATGACATACTCGCCGGTGGCAATGTCGTAGCGGGTACCGTCCCAGGTGCCGTCGCCGGCAGTGCCGCTGCTGAGCAGGCTGATGGGGGAGCGGCTCTCATTGGCGTCGATGGCCAGGTACTTGGCTACATTTTCCCGATGGTTGATCTGGCGGACCACCTGGCCGTTTTCATCCAGCACGTCCACGGTAACCTCGGCGGCGCTGCGCAGCATGCCCACAATGGGCTGGGCGGCGTCGAAATCACCGTCGCCGTTGGGGGAGAAGGCAATGTGGTCGGGATCGGTGGTCATGCTCTCGGTGTCGAAGCCGGCATAGGAATCGCCTGCTGCCACGGTGGTCACAGGCAGATTCTCATAGTAGTCGGTCATGATGTTGCCGTCGTCCCAGGCGGGCAGGTCGATGATCCGCTGGCAGCCATACCAGTCGCCGTAGAAGCCCATCAGGGGCAGAGACAGGTCCACATCGCCGTCGAAGGGCAGGAATGCCTCCACATAGTGGTTCTTGGCGGCGTTGGCAGGGATGGTCAGGGTGCCGGTTACCTGAACCGTACCGCCTGCGGGGACGGTGACGGCGGTCTTGTCAAAGGTCACGGATGCGCCGGACAACAGCTCCATGGCGTAGCTGCCGTCCTGGCCGGTAACGTCGGTGTATACCGGCACGGAGGCGGGCAGAGTATAGCCGGCTACGGCGGTGCCGTAGTTGGTAAGGGTCACGGTGAAGCCGGTGGTATTGCCCACCTCCTTCAGCGCCACGGAGGCCACGCCGTTATAGGTGGCCAGGACACGGTTTTCCGCAGCGGACAGAGGATCCGCCATGCCGCTGCCCTGCTGACGCACGGAATAGATGACGCTGCCGTCCGCAATGGGGTCGGCGGTGTTCATCAGAGTATTCTTCACAAAGGTGTTCAGGGTCGTATCGCCCAGCACCAGGCTGCCGTCGGCCAGGGACTTCTGCAGGCTCTCCAGCACCAGGGCGGCGCAGCCGGACACATAGGGTGTGGCCATGGAGGTGCCGCTCATCTCCTCGTACTTCTGATCCTTGGACACGGAGTAAATGTTGCCGCCGGGGGCGGAGATCTCAGGCTTGATATCCAGGGTGGGGGTGGAGCCCCAGGAGGAGAAGGTGGATACGCAGCCGCCGGTGGCCTCGTTGGGATACACCACGTCGTGCAGGCCGTCGAAGGACACGGTGGCCCCGGCCTGGACCAGCTCCATGAGACTGGCGCCGGTGTTGCCGCTGACCATCATGGCCGTGTACTGGCTGGCGCTTTCGGCGGACACGTTGGTGGGCACCTCGTCGGTGGCCTCGTTGTTATACACGATAACGGCGGAGGCATGGCACATGCCCATCAGATAGTTGATCTTATCCTCGAAGGAAATGTCCTTGCCCCGCTGGACCAGCGCCACATAGGGGCCCTCGGGCAGGGTGGACAGCTTGGGGAAAATGTCCTCGAACAGGTCGCCGTAGCCGAACTCCAGAATGGGCACCTCACCCAGGGAGGTCCAGTCGGTGTGGTTGCCCTGGGAGAAGTCCATGACCACGCCGCTGTATACGGTGTCCTTGCCGCTGGTGATGGTCACGGATTTGCCCCGCAGCATGCTGTTGTCCACGGAGGCTACGCTGAGGGCGCCGGGATAGGTGGCGGGGTTGGACACCGCGCCGGTATCGATCACGCCCCAGTCGTTGGTGTTGACGCCCGTGTCGGAGGCGGAGGTGCCGTCGTTGCCGGCAGCCACGCACACCACCGCACCGTTCTCCTCGGCATAGGCCAGGGCCTTTTGCAGATAGTCCGCGTCGCTGTAGAAGCCTGCGGTGCCGCCCAGGCTCAGGTTCAGAATGTCCGCGCCCAGCTTTACGGAATCCTCCACGGCGCGGATAATATCGTCGTTAAAGCCGCTGCCGGTACTGCCGAACACCTGCATGGCAAAGAGCTGGGCGTCGGGGGCAACGCCCGCCACGCCGCCGTTTTCCTCGTCGCCGTTGGCGGCCACGATGCCGGAGACGTGCAGGCCGTGGGTGACCTGGCGGTTATTGATGTCGTCCTCGTCGACATAGCTGAAGCCGAAGGGGACCTTATCGGTGTAATACTTGCCGTAGCCCAGGGCGGCGATCTTCGCCTCCATGTCGGCCTTGGTGTATTTCAGCCTGGCGTCCTGGCGCATCTGCATATCGGGATGGGTGTAGTTGATGCCGCTGTCGATGACGGCCACCACGATCCCCTCGCCGGTGCTGCCGCCGTTCTCCGCCTTCCACAGCTCCATGGCGGAGGTCATTTCCTTGGCGGAGGTCATCCGGGCCTTGTAGGTGGTGACCTCACTGACGGATACCACGCCGTCCAGGGCAGCCACCTGCTTCATCTGGGCCCGGGTCATGTCCATGGAAAAGGCGCTGACCAGATAGCCGGACTGGTTGATAACGGAGCTGCCGGTAATGCGCCGGACCTGACGGATAACGCTCTCCTGGGAGCGCAGGGTCCGGGCCTCGGCGGACTGCACGGCGGCGGTGTAGGTCACGGTGCCGGTCTGCTCCACGGCGGCGGGCACGTCGGTGACCACCATGGCCCGGACCACCTCATTGGGGTCCTTTCCGGCGTCCAGGTCCACCGTGGCGCTGCCGCGGACGGAGTCCTTCAGCCGCTGCACATAGTCACTGGCACTGTAGTTCTTCTGGGCGGCCAGTGCCGGAACGCACAGCGATACCGCCAGGACTACCGCCAGGCACAGAGACAATACCTGCCGGAGCAGTCGGTGTACGGATGTGTTTTCTCTCATGATCTTCCTCCTGAATAATAATTCGCGCCGCCTGTTTTGCCCGCTGGAGCGCACGCCCCAAGACTCCTTTGCGCAAAAAGCGCGGCGTGTCGTGAAAATTCGCCGGATTATCGCGGTTGTATTCAGAATCCTCCGGCAAATTTTTCCCAATTATATAACGCATTAGCGTGAAAAACAATCCGCAATTCATCAGTTTTTCCTTCTGCCTGGCATTAGCGCTCGTTATGAATATGCGTGAATATACAAAAAAAGGAGCCCTCCCTCGGCGGGAAGGCTCCTTCCTGTTGATTTGTTAAAATTCGGCGTTGCCCACGGTGCGGGGATGAAGCTCCACATCCCGGATGTTGCTGACGCCCGTCAGATACATGACCATGCGCTCAAAGCCCAGGCCAAAGCCTGCGTGACGGCAGCTGCCATAGCGCCGCAGGTCGCAGTACCACCAGTAGTCCTCAGGCTTCATGCCCAGCTCCCGGATGCGCGCCTCCAGCATGTCCAGCCGCTCCTCGCGCTGACTGCCGCCGATGATCTCGCCGATGCCGGGCACCAGGCAGTCCGCCGCGGCCACGGTTTTGCCGTCGTCGTTCAGGCGCATATAAAACGCCTTGATCTCCTTGGGATAGTCGGTGACGAACACAGGTCGCTGATAGATCTGCTCCGTCAGATACCGTTCGTGCTCCGTTTGCAGGTCCGTGCCCCAGTCCACCCGGTACTCGAACTTGTCGTTGTGCTTTTTCAGAATCTCCACCGCCTCGGTATAGCTGACCCGGGCGAAATCGGAGGTGGCCACATGCTCCAGCCGGGCCTTGAGCCCCTTGTCCACGAAGCTGTTGAAGAAGTTGATCTCATCCGGGCAGCGCTCCAGCACCCGGGTGATGATGTGCTTGATCATGGCCTCGGCCACGTCCATGTCCCCGGCCAGGTCGCAGAAGGCCATCTCCGGCTCGATCATCCAGAACTCGGCGGCGTGGCGCTGGGTGTTGGAGTTCTCCGCCCGGAAGGTGGGGCCGAAGGTATATACATCGCCGAAGGCCATGGCGAAGTTTTCGGCGTTCAGCTGGCCGGACACGGTGAGGCTGGTTTTCTTGCCGAAGAAATCCTGGCTGTAATCCACCTGGCCGTCCGCAGTCTTGGGCACATTGTTCAGGTCCAGGGTGGTCACCTGGAACATCTCGCCTGCGCCCTCGCAGTCGGAGCCGGTGATGATGGGGGTGTGAACATATACGAAGCCCCGGCTCTGGAAAAACTCATGCACGGCATAGGCCGCCGCGCTGCGGACCCGGAACGTGGCGGAAAACAGATTGGTCCGGGGGCGCAGATGCTGGATGGTCCGCAGGAATTCCACACTGTGGCGCTTTTTTTGCAGGGGATAGTCGGGGGTGGACCGGCCCTCCACGGCGATCTCGGCAGCCCGCAGCTCCAGGGGCTGCTTGGCCTCCGGCGTCAGCACCACGGTGCCCCGGACGATCAGGGCCGCGCCCACGTTCTGTCCCGCGATTTCCTTATAATTATGCAGTTCATCGGCGCTCATGACCACCTGCAAATTGCGGAAGCAGGAGCCGTCGTTAAGCTCGATGAAGCCGAAGGTTTTCATATCCCGGATGGTGCGGGCCCAGCCGCACACGGTGATCTCCTTGCCGCCCAGCTGTTCCTGATCGGCAAAGATGGCTGCGATTTTCATGCGATCCATCTTGATCTCTCCTTGTTGTACAGATAGTTTACTATTATATGCCGGTTTTCCGGGCTTTGCAAGGCCTTATTGCAGCTTTTGCTGCCGCATCCACACATCCATCACCAGGCTGTGGGGCAGAAGCTTCGTCAGTGCCGTCTGGAACCGGGCCACGAAGCCGAACTGGCTCACGTCCCTGCCCCGCCTGGCGTCCCGCCAGGCCCGCTGCACCAGCTGCTCCGGCTCATACATGGCCACATACTTCTTCACCACGGATTCGCCGCCCTCGGTGGTGGCCCGGGCAAAGAAGGCCGTCCGGGTCCAGAAGGGGCACAGGGCCATGACCCGGACGCCCCGGCTCCGCAGCTCCCGGTTCAGGGCCCGGCTGAAGCTCAGCACAAAGGCCTTGGTGGCCCCGTACACGTTGATATAGGGGATGGGCTGGAACGCCGCCACCGAGGCAATATTGATGATCTGTCCGCCCCGTGGCATATAGGGAGCCGTCAGCTGGCACAGGGCCACCACGGCCTGACAGTTCAGGTCCGTCATGTTCAGGTTTACCTCCAGCGGCGTGTCCACCACGGCCCGGAACTTGCCGAAGCCGCTGGCGTTTACCAAAAGGCCCACCTCCACCGGCTCCTCCGCCAGGGCGTCGGCATAGGTCTGGAAGCTGCGGCGGTCCGTCAGGTCCAGGGCCAGGGCGCGGATGGGATACGGCACCCGGTCCCGCAGCTCCGCCAGCGCCTTTTCATGGCGGGCAATGACCCATACCTCATCGAAGCGGTCAAAGGTATCCACAGTTTCGGCAAACCGGCGCCCCATGCCGCTGGACGCGCCGGTGATCACGGCAATTTTCTTCATAACGGTTCCCTCCTGTTCTGGTCCTGGGGTGATTATACCAGAATCCGGCTCCCGTGACAAGGAAAAAGCCGGAGTTCTGCCGCCGGGAAGCCGGGCATATAGTGATGGTGCATAGTATGGCTTAGGAGTGGTGCGCTATCAAAGGGAACATGGAGGAACGGGCCTGTCAGCTGGCCCTTTACCTGATAGAAAACCGGGCCACGGTGCGCTCGGCGGCCAGGAAATTCGGCGTCAGCAAATCCACGGTACATAAGGATCTGTCCGAGCGCCTGCCGGCATATAACCGGGCGCTGTATCTGCAGGTGAAGGAGGTGCTGGACGAAAACAAGGCCCAGCGCCACATACGGGGCGGCCTTGCCACCCGGCGGAAGTATAAGGGCGAATAAACGAAGCAGAGGGTCTGCGGCACAGCCGCAGACCCTCTGCTTGCTTGGCAGCCGGCGCTTACCGGGTGCCCTCCACAACAAACCCGGTGAACCCGGCCTTTTTCAGGCGGTCCAGCATCTTCTCGGCGTTGGCGCGGACGGCGAAGGCCCCCACCTGGACCCGGTACAGGGTATCGCCCTGGGCAGGCTCGGCGGGCTTGGGGGCCTCCTGTCTGGCCGGGACATAGGCCGCGCCCAGATACTCGCACAGGCCCTTGGCGATGGCTTCACCGATGTCCGTGGTGTGCTCCACGATCCAGCGGGCGCCCTGGATGGTGTCGTGAAACTCGCACTCGCAGTACACACTGGGAGCGGCAGGATTGCGCACCTCATACAGCCGGGGGTTGGCCTGGATGTTTTCAGACGTTCCCGGCGTCAGCGGGGCCAGCTGGCCAAACACAGCCCTGCATGCATCATACCCCTTGCCGGGGACACTGTAGCAAAACATCCGGGTGCCGGATACCTTGCCGTTAAAGGCGTTGGTGTGGACGCAGCTGTGGATGTCCGCGCCCCAGGCGTCGGACTCGGCGCAGCGCTGGGCCATGGTGGTGCCGAAGGCCGCCAGCTTCACCTCCACGCCGCTGCGGCGCAGGGCGGCAGCCTCCGCCTCGGCGATCCTCTGGCACTGGGCGTGCTCATTGGTATTGCCCCAGGCATAGCGGTTTTCCGTCTGGTCGCTGGGGCTGATATAGATTTTCTTAGTCATTGCGTTCCTCCTCTCCTTCCATGGTATGCTCTGTGTGCCCCTTGAGCTTCTGCAGCAGCGACTGCACGAAGTCCGGCACCGGCGCACCCATGGCCGACACATTCTCCAGGATGGACAGCAGCTCGTTGATCACCAGCCAGATAATGACGATGCTGGCAAACAGGAACTCCACCGGCCAGTCCCAGCCCAGGGTGCCGGCTCCGTAGCGCAGCAGCCAGTCCACCACGGCGGCCACGCCGACAGTGGCCACATACCCCACCTTTTTCAGGATGCCCCGCAGGCCCACCCGGGAGGACAGCTCCCCGGCGTTCCATGCCTTGGCCATGCCCGTGGCGTAGTCCAGCAGCATCACCACCACCAGCACCAGCACCGGCACCAGCAGCTGCACCCCGTAGGCACACAGCGCCCCCAGGGCGGCCGCCAGCGCGGCCTTGGTCGTGTTTTTCAGTTCAGACATTTGTATCAACTCCCTTCCTATACGGCGGCACAGGGGAGCAGTTAGACGATGTGTTGCCTGCGGCAGGGAGCGGCGGTGGATATGCCCCCGTTTATTCAACAAAACAAATATTTTGTGTTGACAAATCAACAAAAAACTGCTATACTCGGGGCTACTTTCGCGTAACAGGAGGACCCTATGAACGTTGAATTGATTGTAGATTCCACGGTGGATGTGCCGGAGCGCGTCCGCAGCAGACTGACGGTAGTGCCGCTGACCATTCATTTCGGACAGGAGGAGTTTCTGGACGGCGTGACCATGGACAGACACCGGTTTTACGAGCGGCTGGTAGAGAGCGACGTGCTGCCCACCACCAGTCAGGCCAGCCCGGTAGCCTTTGACCAAGAGCTTCGCCGGGTGCGGGACAGCGGCAGCGCCGCCGTGGTGCTGACCATATCCTCCAAGCTGTCCGGCACCTATCAGAGCGCCTGCATCGCGGCGGCGGACTACGACAACGTCTATGTGGTGGACAGCGGCACTGCCGCCATTGGAACGGGGATACTGGCGGAGTATGCCCTGACCTGCATCGACCGGGGCATGGATGCTGCCGCCCTGGTCCGGGAGCTGACGGAGAAGCGGGAGGACGTATGCGTCCTGGCGCTGGTAGATACCCTGGAATATCTCAAGCGGGGCGGCCGCATCTCCAAGACCACTGCGCTGGCCGGGGGGCTGCTGAACATCAAGCCGGTGCTTACCATCGAAAAGGGGGAGATCCTCCTGATCGGCAAGGCCCGGGGCTCCCGCCAGGGAAACAATCTGCTGGTGGAGAAGATCCGTGCCTGCGGCGGCATCGACTTTCAACTGCCCATTCTGTTGGGTTATACGGGTCTGACGGATGTATTTCTGAAAAAATATGTGGAGGACAGCCGTGCCCTGTGGGAAAACGGCGTCGATGGGCTGGAATCCACGCTGATTGGCGGCGTCATTGGCACCCATGCCGGTCCCGGTGCCATAGCGGTGGCCTTTTTCCGCAGGGGATAGAGGCGCAGCGGCATAGGCGATGCAGATACGCCCGGTGTACCCTGGGGCATGCCTTGCAATTTGGGCCCCATCCATGCTATGCTTTCATGGAATGAGAGGGGAGTGCATCGTGCGGAACGAGGCAGCACCGGTACGGGCCCTCCTCAGGGGGGGCCGATAAGCATGCAGAGATGGAGCCCGGAGATCATCCGGTATCTGTACACGGCGGCAGATCACAGCCGCTATTACCAGGACCTGGCCCGGCAGCTGGGGGCATTCCTGCGCCCGGAGGACCGGGTGTGCGACGCCGGGTGCGGCCTGGGCCTTTTGAGCCGGGCGCTGCTGCCCTATTGCGCCCATGTCACCGCTGTGGACCGGTCTCCGGCGGCTGTTGCCGCCTTGCGGGCCCGGGGAGAGGACCCGAAGCTGTCGGCGCTTACCGGGGATATCCGGGAGCTGCCGCCCAGGCAGCCGTATGACGCCATGGTGTTCTGCCTGTTCGGCGGCACAGAGGAGACGCTGGCCATTGCCGCCCGCCAGTGCGGCGGCACGGCCCTGGTGGTGCGGCGGGATTTCCGGCGGCACCAGTTCAGCTCCGGTGTCCGGATGGCGGGGCACACTGCGGCCGACATGGAGCGGGAGCTTCAGCGCCGGGGCCTGACCTACACCGCCCGGCGGTTTACGTTGGAGTTTGGCCAGCCCTTCCTGTCCCTGGACGATGCCCAGACCTTTTTCCGGCTGTACAGCCGGGATGGCGCGGTACCGTCCCGGCAGGAGCTGGCCCAGCGGCTGGAGCTGTCGGCCTGGGCGGATTATCCGCTGTATCTGCCCAATCCGAAGCCTCTGTGTCTGCTGGCTATCCCGGCGGCGCAGCTGAGGGAGGAAATGTATGGATAAAATTCTCATCTGCGGTCCCCGTGGCGTGGGAAAAAGCACCCTGATCCGCCGTCTGGCGGCCCTGTACCCGGGACCGGTGTCGGGGTTTGTCACCAAGCGCCTGACCACAGCGGATGGGGAGGGCATGTTCCCCATTTATATCCACCCCGCCGCCCAACCGGAGGACCGGCGGCAGTACGGCCCGGAGAATCTGGCAGGCCGGTGCGACAGCCGGCGCAGCGCCCGGTATACCCCGGTGTTCGATGAATGGGGCCCCCGGCTGCTGGCGGGGCCGGGCCTGCTGGTCATGGATGAGCTGGGCTTTCTGGAGCGGGACGCGTCTCGGTTCCAGGCGGCGGTGCTGGCGGCCTTGCGGGGCCCGCAGCCGGTGCTGGCGGCGGTAAAAAACCGGGACGACCCCTTTCTGCGGGCAGTCCGGTCTGTTCCCGGCGTCCGGGTGCTGTATATCACCCGGGACAACCGGGAGGGGCTATACCGCGCCCTGGCCAGGGAGCTGGACAGGGTGCATCCAGCTGAATAAAGGGAATCCGATCAGACAGCGGGTTTTTCTGATCTATGCCAAAGGAGGACGGCTTCAAAGCCGTCCTCCTTTGCTGAGATTGTCAAAAAATCAGGATTGCCTCCGCCTTCGGAAAGGAAGATAGTTACGAAAGAAACCCATCAGGGGTGTCTTTCGTTTTCAATCACCGCATTTTCAGAACTTTTATGAAAGTTCTGATAAAGTCAAGGACCCCGGCGCACTGCGCCGGGGTCCTTGACTTTATCAGAGAGATTCGCAACGAAACAGCTTGGTTTTTCAGCGGCCGTACAGCTCCGTGACGCGGCGGATGCGCCGGGCCAGGGCCGGCGTGGCCTCATCGGGCAGCAGACGCCACTGCCAGTTGCCGCTCTGGGTGCCGGGGATATTGGTGCGGTGGTGCAGCCCCAGCTCCAGATAATCCTGCATCTGGGCCACAAACAGCCGGGCCACGGAGCTCATGCCGCCCCGGATGAGGCCCCAGTTGAAGCCCTCCGCATCGTTGAGCCCCAGGTATTCCCGGGCATAGGCGATGTCCTCCGGCGCGGCCTCGTCCTTCCACAGGGCCAGGGGGCTGTTGTCGTGGGTGCCGGTGTAGCACACGCAGTTCTCCGTGTAGGAGTGGGGCAGATAGCTGCTGGTATCCCGGGAATCGAAGGCAAATTCCAGCACCTTCATGCCCGGCAGGCCGGAATCCTGCAAAAGCTGCTGGACGCCTGGGGTGGGATAGCCCAGGTCCTCGGCGATGAACCGCAGCTGGGGGAACCAACTCGTCAGCACCCCCACCAGGTTCATGCCCGGGCCCTTGACCCAATGGCCGTTCTTGGCGGTAGTCTCGCCGTAGGGCACGGCCCAATAGGCATCGAAGCCCCGGAAATGGTCGATACGGATCACGTCATACAGCTTGGAGGCCCCGTCTACCCGGCGGATCCACCAGCCGAAGCCGTCGGCCTGCATCCGGTCCCAGGCGTACAGGGGATTGCCCCACAGCTGACCGTCGGCGCTGAAGTAGTCCGGCGGCACGCCGGATACCTCCGTGGGAACGCACTGGTCGTCCAGCTGGAAGCACTCCGGCTCCGCCCACACGTCGGCGGAGTCCATGGCCACATAGATGGGCAGGTCGCCGATGACCTGGATGTCCAGACTGTGCAGATAGTCCCGCAGCCTGTTCCACTGGCGGAAGAACAGGAACTGCAAATAGGTAAACAGCTCCACATCCTCCCGCAGCAGGGTGCGGTACTGCTCCAGCACCTCCGGGGACCTTCGCAGGCGGATGTCCGCATCGTCCCATTCGGTCCAGGAGCGCATGCCGAAATGGCGCTTGCAGGCCATGTACAGGGCATAGTCCGGCAGCCAGCGGCAGTTCTCCGCCTGAAAGGCGGCCACCTCCGCCTGATCCCGCTCCCAGCCTCGGTCCTTGGCCTTCTGCAGCACGGCGAAGCGGCTCTCATAAATCCTTCCGTAGTCCACGTACCGGGGATTGGTTCCCCAGTTCTGGCTCTCCACCTCATCCCGGGTCAGCAGCCCGTCCTCGACCAGCAGCTCCAGGTCGATGAAATAGGGATTCCCGGCGTAGGTGGAAAAGCTCTGATAGGGGGAGTCGCCATAGCTGGTGGGGCCCAGAGGCAGCATCTGCCAGCAGTGCTGCCCGGCGGCGTGGAGAAAATCGGCAAAGTCATAGGCGGCCTTGCCCAGAGTCCCGATGCCGTAGGGAGACGGCAGGGAAAATACCGGCATCAAAATGCCGCTGCAACGATTCATATGTCAGTCAACTCACTTATCAGAAAAATGCTTTGTTTTTTTAGCCCTTCACGGCTCCGGCAGCCACGCCCTTGATGATGTGCTTCTGGCAGCACAGATAGAAGATGATCACCGGCAGGATGCTCAGCATGATCAGGGCCATGGTGGCGCCCATGTCCACGGTGCCGTAGCTGCCCTTGAGGTACTGGATGTGGATGGGGATGGTGCGGTACTGGTTGATGTCCAGCACCAGGCTGGGCAGCAGATAGTCGTTCCATACCCACATGATCTCCAGCACGCCCACGGAGATCATGGTGGGCTTCAGCATGGGCAGCACCACCCGGAAGAAGGTGCCCACCGGGCCGCAGCCGTCGATGGCGGCGGCCTCCTCGATCTCCAGCGGCAGACTCTTGACAAAGCCCGTGAACATAAACACGGCAAGGCCCGCGCCGAAGCCCAGATAGATCACGGGGATGGTCCAGGGGGTGTTCAGATGCGCCTGGTCCGCCGTCCGGGCCAGGGTGTACATGACCATCTGGAAGGGCACCACCATGGAGAATACGCACAGGTAGTACACGATCTTGCTGACCAGGCTCCCCACCCGGGAGATGTACCACGCCGCCATGGACGTGCACAGCAGGATCAGCGCCGTGGAGGTAATGGTGATGAAGAAGCTGTAGAATACCACCTTATAGAAGGCGAAGTTGCCGAAGGTCATGCCCTTGACATAGTTCTTCAGCCCCACAAAGGATTCCGCCGTGGGCAGCTTGAAGGTCTCGGTGTTGACAAAGGCGTTGGCCTTCAGGGAGTTGATGAGCACCAGGAGCACCGGCATCAGATAGATCACGGAGATGATGGTGAACACCACCGTCAGCAGCGCCTGACGGCGCTCTCTGCGGCGCAGAGCTTCGGTTTTGATCATTGCTGCACCTCCTTGCGGCGGCTGGCCTGAAGCTGGATGATGCTGATGGCCGCCACCACGATGAAGAAGATCACGGCCTTGGCCTGACCCGCGCCGCGGTTGCCGCCGCCGTTGGTGCCGAAGGCGTTGACGATGTTCAGGGCCAGCATTTCCGTTGTTTTGATGGTCTCTCCGTTGCCCAGCTGCTGGAAGGGACGCCCGGCGGTCAGGGCCAGGTTCTGGTCAAACAGCTTGAAGCCGTTGGTCAGGCTCAGGAACATGCAGATGGTGATAGAGGGCATCACGTTGGGGATGGTGACCCGCCACAGGGTCTGCCAGCGGTTGGCGCCGTCGATGCGGGCCGCCTCCAGCATATCCTCGGGCACGGCCTGGAGTCCGGCAATATAGATGATCATCATATAGCCGATCTGCTGCCAGCACACCAGGATCACCAGACCCCAGAAGCCGTATTTCGTCTCCAGGACCACGGAGGTGTTGTACTTGATGAGGATGCCGTCGAAGATCATGGACCAGATATAGCCCAGCACGATGCCGCCGATGAGGTTGGGCAGGAAGAACACCGTGCGGAACACGTTGGTGCCCTTGAACTTTTGGGTCAGTGCATAGGCAATGGTAAAGGCAAACAGATTGATAGCGATCAGGCTCACCAAGGCAAACAGCGCCGTGTACCAGAACGCGTGCATATAGCCGGGGTCCTGGAAGGCCTTCCGGTAGTTTTCCAGCCCCGTCCATGTCCACTGGCTGGTAATGCGGAAGTTGCAGAAGGACAGAAACAGCCCCTTGAAGAAGGGGTACAGGAAGCCGATGCAGAAGGCCCCGAAGGTGGGCAGCAAAAACAGCCACACCATGCGCTTGATGGGGCGGCGGATCAGCCGGGAATTCAGCGCGGCCTCGTCCCGGCGGTGTTTCGGAAGTTTCATGACGCCTCTCTCCTATCTATGTTTTTTCCGGGCGGCGCCCGGAGCTCTTGCCCGGTCCATACCGGCCAACAGCTCTGTGCGCCGCAGGTGAGAAAATCGGGGGCGGGCGATAAGCCCGCCCCCGGTCCTATTGCGTTACAACGGAGCGCTTATAGCTCAGCCGTTCTCCTTGGCATACTGGGTGGCCCAGCCGTCCACGAAGGCGGTCTTGACGTTGTCCCAGCTGCCGCCGTTGACGGTGTACTGGGTCAGAGCGTCCACCACGCCCGCACGCCAGTCATCCACGGCGGGAGTCCAGTTGAAGGCCCAGGTCACAATGTACTTGCCGGCAGCGGTATAGGCGTTGGCATCGGCAAAGAACACGTTCGCGGGGGTCTTGGCGTTCTTGAAGGGGCAGGGGCCAAACTGCTCAGCCAGCATGGTGGTGCCCTCGTCGGAGGTGACGACCCACTTCATGAAGTCCAGAGTAGCCTGGATGTCCTCTTCCTTGGCGTTCTTGTTGACAGCCCAGCAGTTCTCGGTGCCGCAGCACAGACCGGACTGCTCCTCGCCCTCAACGCCGCAGTAGATGGGGATCATGGCCAGATCCTCGGGGTTCATCTTAAAGCCCTTCTCCTCGCCGGTGAGGTTGGCATACTCCCAAGAACCGTTCTGATAGAACACAGCCTTGCCCTGGCCGAACTCGGCCTCGGAGGCGTCGCCGGTGGCGGTGGTCAGAGCAGCGCCGGTGGTGGCGGAGTCAGTGGTGTACAGATCCCAGACGTTCTTGAAGTTGTCCAGATAGGTGCCCTTGATGCTGGCGGGCTGAGAGGTGACCTTGTCATCCCGGAACTCATAGAACAGGGGCATGTTGGCCAGGTGACCGGAGAAGCGCCAGCTGGAGGAGCCCTCCAGGCCGGCGGAGCTGAAGGCGTCAAAGCCCAGCTCGGCAGCGCGGCTGTGGATGTCGTCGGCGACCTTCTTCAGGGTCTCAAAGTTGGTGATATCGGAGATCTCATAGCCGGCCTGCTTCAGCAGAGCCTTGTTGACGATGATGCCAAAGGCCTCATAGCAGTAGCCGATGGACACGGTCTCGCCGTTGGCATTCTTCAGGTTGAAGTCCTGGGTGGTCATTTCCTTCATGACGTCGGTGTTATCCAGAGGATAGCAGAAATCGCCATAGGAGTTGACGGCGCCCTGGTTGCCCACCTGGAACATGGTGGGAGGAGCGGACTTGTCCAGCTCGGAGGTCAGCATGGTGTCATACTGGCCGGAGGCGGCGGTGACGACCTTGACCTCCACGCCGGTCTGCTCGGTGTAGGTCTTGGCCAGATCCTGCCAGGCCTTGTCGGCCTCGGGCTTGAAGTTCAGGTAATACACGGAGCCCTTGGCCTCCGTGCCGCCGTTTGCGGGGGTCTTGGCGCAGGCTACCAGGGACAGAGCCATGACAGCGGCCAGGATCAATGCAAGAGTTTTCTTCATGATCAATTCTCCTTCATTATATATTTTTCAGGCGGTTTCCGCCGGAAAAACTAAGAAATGTCGCGGACGGATTCCCCGGTCCGCAGGGTGGTGTGGGCAGTCTCCCGGATGGGTCCGCCCCGGTGCTCCACCATGTCCAGCAGGATCTCCACGCTGCGCCGTCCCATGTGCTCCATAGGCTGGCACAGGGTGGTCAGGGTGGGGTTGATGTACTCGGACATCGTCAGCCCGTCGATGGCGATGACGGAGCAGTCCCGGGGGATCTGCTGCCCGGCCTCCCGCAGGGCCCGCATGGCCCCGATGGCCATGTTGTCGGAGATGGCGAACAGGGCCGTGAACCGCGTCCCCTCCATCAGCCGCCGCCGCACCGCCAGATACGCCTGCCGGATGTCGAAGGACCCGGCCTCGATGACCAGCTCCTGCTCCAGGGGCAGGCCGTGATCTGCCAGGGACCGGACATAGCCCTGATACCGCAGCTGGCTGATGGAGCGGTCCTCCGCGCCGGATACCAGCGCCGCAATGCGCCGGTGCCCGCACCGATACAGCTCCGACACCGCCCGGTAGGCCTCCTCCTCATCGGCAATGGATACCGACGCATAGGAATCCGACGGCAGGGTGCCGTACTGGTTGCTGTAGGAGCAGCAGACAAAGGGGATGTTCAGCGGCGCCAGCTCCTGGGGCGAATAGTCGGACCGGCCGCCCAACAAAATCAGGCCCCGCAGCCGCTTTTCCCGCTCCATCATGGCGCCCCGCTTCACCTCGTCGTCGCAGGTGCCGATCTGCTGCATCACCAGGGTATAGCCCCGGGCGGTGACCTGCTCCTCGATGACCCGGATGATATCCGTGTAAAACGGGTTGGACACGCCCCGCACCACCAGGCCGATGGCGTCGGACTTGGTTTTCACCAGGTCCCTGGCGGTGTTGTTGGGAATGTAATTGGACTGCTGAATGGCGGAGAGCACCTTGCGCCGGTTCTCCGGGCTCACGTCCGGACGGTCATTGAGCACCCGCGACACCGTGCTGACGCTGACGCCGCACTGCCGCGCAATATCCTTGATGGTCATATACCGCGCTTCGTCTCCTTCCTGGGCCATTCCACAGCGTGGAAACATTACCGGTAACGTTCCCGACTGCTTACGGTATTACTTTACCAACTTCCGCGTGCTGTGTCAATGGCATTTGTAATTTTCTCCGAATCTCACAGTTTTTTGTCGTATTCTGTTGTGATTTTAACGGACGTCCTGCCGCAGAAGCTCCTCCAGCCGGGACTCGCCCAGCACCCGGATGCCCTGCTCCCGCAGAAGCCCGGCGGCAACGCCCCAGCCCGCCGTCAGCGTGCCGGAGAACGTGCCGTCATATACGGCCCCGGAGCCGCAGGAGGGGCTGCGCTCCTTGAGGACGGCGGCCTCAGCCCCGGTGAGCCGGGCCAGCTCCAGCACCGCCTCCGCCCCCCGCCGGTACGCCGCCGTCACGTCGGCCCCCTCCCGGGTGACTACCCGCTGCCCGCAGATCTCCGCCGGCGGGCGGGGCGTGGGCAGGCCGCCGAAAATTTCCCCGCACACGGGGATCACCCGGTGCCTGCGGCAAAGCTCCTGCGCCAGGGGATGGCGCTTGCTCTGCCCGTCGTACCGGCAGGGCACCCCCAGCAGGCACGCGCTGACCAATACCGTCACAGGACCAGCTCCCTTCCGTTCAGGCGGGCATAGACCAGCGTTTCCCCCTGATACCGCAGCTTCAGAGAAAAGAAGGGCACATCCCGCCGCAGCAGGTCCAGGAATATCCTGTCCCCGGCCCACTGGGGCAGGGCCGCCAGCCGGTCCTTATGGATCCACTCCAGCACACCCTCGCCGCAGTCGTCCCGGACGCTGCCGGTCCACGCATCAGCGGTGAACAGGTGCATGTATTCCGTCTCCCACCGGTCGGACACAAAGGTGACGATGCCGCGATAGCGGTACCCGGTGACGGTCAGTCCCGTCTCCTCGCGGATCTCCCGCAGGGCGCACTCCTCGGGACTCTCGCCGTCCTCGAACTTGCCGCCGATGCCGATCCACTTGTCGCGGTTGCAGTCGTTCTCCTTTTTCACCCGGTGGAGCATCAGATACTCCCCGGCGGGGTTTTCGATATAGCAAAGGGTGGTGTACCGCATGTCCTCGCCTCCTCCGGCTACACATTATAAAGCAGCCCCGGGAAAAACGCAACCCTTGTGAAACGGAACAGCCTGTGCTATAATGTCCTCAATTTACAACAAAGAGAGGTATCGCTATGCTGCTGATCCAGAATGCTTACATAAAGCCCATCACGGGCCCGGACATTCCTGGCGGCTGTCTGCTGGCCGACGGCGGCCGCATCGCCGCCATCGCTCCCCACATCGACCCGCCGGAGGGCTGCACCGTCATCGATGCCGGCGGCCGCCTGCTGACCCCCGGCTGTGTGGAGGCCCACTGCCACATCGGCCTGGACAACGAGTGCCTGCGCTGGGAGGGCATGGACTACAACGAGGTGGTGGAGCCTCTGACCCCCCAGCTGCGGGCCATCGACTCCATCAATCCCCAGGACGGGGCATTCCCCAACGGACTCCGGGGCGGCGTCACCACCGCCTGCACCGGCCCCGGCAGTGCCAACGTGGTGGGCGGCACCTTCACGGTGCTGAAGCTGGCCGGCAAGCGGGTGGACAATATGCTGCTGAAGGAGCCCGCCGCCATGAAGTGCGCCTTCGGCGAGAATCCCAAGGGCTGCTACGGTCAGGGCATGAAGAAAAGCCCCATGACCCGCATGGCCGTGGCGGCGCTGCTGCGTGAGTTGCTGTTCAAGACCCAGCGCTACCGGGACGATAAGCTGGCCGGGAAGAATCCCCCCTTCGACATGAAGCTGGAGGCCATGCTGCCGGTGATTAACGGCGAGATTTCCCTGAAGTGCCACGCCCACCGGGCCGACGACATCCTCACCGCCGTGCGGATCGCCAAGGAATTCGGGGTGAAGGCCACCCTGGACCACTGCACCGACGGCGAGCTGATCTCCGACGAGCTGGCCAAGGAGGGCCTGCCGGTGTTTGTGGGCCCCACCCTGGGCAGCAAGAGCAAGGCCGAGCTGCGGCACAAGAGCTTCACCACCCCCGGCGCCCTGTACCGGGCGGGCCTCACCGTCAGCATCATCACCGACGCACCGGTGATCCCCCTGGAGAATCTGACCATGTGCGCGGGCCTGGCCGCCAATGCGGGCCTGCCTATGGACGAGGCGTGGCGGGCCATCACCATCAACCCCGCCCGCAGCCTGGGCATCGACAGCCGGGTGGGCAGCCTGGAGCCCGGTAAGGACGCGGATTTCGTCCTGTGGACCGCCGACCCCCTCACCACCATCGGCGGCCAGGCGTATATGACCGTCATCGACGGCCGGATCGTGTATCAGGCGGAGTAAAATCGCCCAAATTCCCGGGAAATCCCGATTCCCTCTTGCGAAGAGGCGGTTTTTCCTGTATAATCAACCAACAGCACACTACAAAGGGTATCCGATACCTATTTTCGAGAGGACTGAAACAACTATGAGTGCATCCAGAGAAAAGAAAGCCCGTCAGGAGTTCGCCGCCAGCGGCGCCGTGGACCCCAAGGCCGCCCGCCAGGCGGAGGAGCGCGCCAAGCAGCGCCGGAACAACTGGCTCTACGGCGGCATCGCCATCGTGTTCGTGCTGGTGGCCGCCGCTCTGCTGGTCTGGAACTCCAACGTGATCCAGCGGGGCTCCGCCGCCGTCACCGTGGAGGGCGAAACCTATTCCGCCGCCGAGGTCAGCTATTTCTACCATGTGGCCTATAACTCCATTGCCCAGAGCCAGTATGCCTCCTATTACGGCCTGAGCAAATCCACCCCCCTGACCCAGCAGAGCCTCAGCGACATGGCCAAGACCCTGCTGGGCGTGTCCGACGACATGACCTGGGACGCCTATTTCAGGGACGCCGCCAAAAAGAGCCTGATCCAGATCACCATGCTCAAGAAGGGCGCCGCCGAAAAGAACATCACCTGGAACGACGACATGCAGAAGGAGCTGGACTCCACCATGGAGACCCTGGCCACCTACGCCAAGTCCGCCGGCAAGAGCGAGGCTGAGTATATCAAGCAGCTCTACGGCAGCAACATGACCGTTAAGATCTTCAAGGGCATCCTGAAGGACACCATCATTGCCTCCCACTATCAGCAGGATTATATCGACAGCCTGCAGTACACCGACGAGGAGCTCCAGAAGTACTACGAGGAGAACAAGAACTCCTTCGACGTGGCCAACTATGAGATGATCACCTTCAAAGGCGCCGCCGCCTCCACCAAGGACGCCGACGGCAACACCGTTCAGCCCACCGAGGAGGAGAGCGCCGCCGCCCTGCAGAAGGCCAAGGACGCCGCCGCCGCCGCGCTGGAGACCGTCAAGTCCGGCATCCTGCCCGAGAAGGCCGCCAAGGAATATGAGTCCATCGCCACCTATTCCCACCCCGAGTCCGGCACCTACAGCGGCGATGCCGCCACCAAGTGGGTGTTTGACGACAGCCGCCAGGCCGGCGACACCGAGCTCGTGGAAAACGGCACCTCCATCTATCTGCTGGTGTTCCACAGCCGCAGCCGCAACGATTACAACACCGTGGACGTGCGCCACATTCTGTTCAAGGTGGACACCTCCAGCCTGGACAGCAAGGCCGACGATTACCAGGCCAAGCTGGAGGAGCTGAAGGCCGGCAAGAAGCAGGAGGCCGAGAACGCCCTCCAGGCCTGGAAGGACGGCGACGCCACCGAGGAGAGCTTCGCGGCCCTGGCCAACAAGCTGTCCGAGGACCCCGGCTCCAACACCAACGGCGGCCTGTATAAGCAGGTCTATAAGGGCCAGATGGTCAGCGAGTTCAACGACTGGTGCTTCGACGAGAGCCGCAAGGCCGGCAATACCGGCATCGTGGCCAACGATGCCGCCGGCGGCAGCTACATCGGCTACCACGTCATGTACTTCGTGGGCACCGACGATCCCTATTGGATGGTCCAGGTCCGCAACGCCATGACGAACAAGGACTACTCCGAGTGGTCCGCCAACCTGGTCAAGGACATCACCGCCACCGAGAATTCCGGCATGAAGTACGTGGGCTGAGCCCCATTACGCAACAAAAAAGAGGCTGGCGGCTGCCAGCCTCTTTTCAACTGTTATCCGACAAGGAGACCGCTATGGAACACAGATTTTTACGCACGGAAATGGTCCTGGGGGACCGGGCCCTGGAGAAGCTCTCCCGCTGCCATGTGGCGGTGTTCGGCCTGGGCGGCGTGGGCAGCTACGCCGCCGAGATCCTGGCCCGCTCCGGGGTGGGAGAGCTGACCCTGGTGGACCAGGATACCCTGAGCCTCACCAATATCAACCGCCAGCTGTACGCCCTGTCCTCCACCGTGGGGGAATATAAGGCCGAAGCAGCCGCCCGGCGGTGCCGGGACATCAACCCCGGCCTCCGGCTCCACCCCCTGTGCGCCACCTATGACGCCGCCCACCGGGATGCGTTTTTCACCGGGAAATTCGACTATATCGCCGACTGCATCGACCTGGTGACCTGCAAGCTGGACCTGATCGCCCAGGCGGGGCAGCGGGGCATCCCCATCATCTCCGCCCTGGGCACCGGCAACAAGCTGGACCCCGGCCTTTTGCAGGTAACGGACATTTCCAGGACCTCTGTCTGCCCCCTGGCCCGGGTCATGCGCCGGGAGCTGCGGGACCGGGGCATCCGGCACCTGAAGGTGGTGTACAGTCCCGAGCCGGCCGCCGAGACCCGGCAGCTGGAGGCCCCGTCCCCCGGGCGGCGCAGCGTGCCCGCCAGCGTGCCCTGGGTGCCCTCCACCGCCGGCATCCTGATGGCCTCCGCCATTGTCCGGGACCTGATAGCGGATAGTGAGGATTGATATGGATATTATACGGGATATTGAAAATTTTGTCCCGCTTTGTCCCCAGGAGCAGCGGGACAAGACCGGGATATTGCGGTTTTTGGCGGGACATCCCGATGCATTTGACCGGGAGAACCTCACCGCCCATATGACCGCCTCCGCCTGGGTCCTGAGTCCGGACCGGCGGCAGGTGGTGATGGTGTATCACAACCTCTATCACTCCTGGTCCTGGACCGGCGGACACGCCGACGGGGACCGGGATCTGCTGGCGGTGGCCATGCGGGAGGTAACGGAGGAAACGGGTCTGCGGCAGCTGGAGCTGCTGCACCCGGGGATCTTCTCCCTGGAGTGCCTGACGGTGGACGGCCACGAAAAGCGGGGGCAGTATGTCCCCAGCCACATTCACATGAACGTCACCTATCTGCTGGGCGCCCGGGATCGGGAGCTGCGGCAGAAGCCCGACGAAAACAGCGGCGTGGCCTGGTTCACGCCCCGGGAGGCGCTGGAGGCGTCCACGGAGCCGTGGATGGTCCAGCGGGTATACAGCAAGCTGACACAGCGCGCCGCAGCCTATATGGCCCGGTAAGGAGGCAATTGTTCCATGGCAAGACGAAAGCCGGACCCCGGCGCAATTTATGTATCCCCCCGGCTCCAGGCCAGCCTGGAGCCCATGGGCCGCTGCGCCCTGACCACGGTGACGGCCCCCATGGGCTACGGAAAGACCACGGCGGTAAACTGGTTTTTGGCGGCCCAGCCGCCGGGCTCGGCCATCCGCGTCAGCATTTATTCCGACAGTCTGCCTGCCCTGTGGGAAGGTGGGCGGCGGGCCTTTCGGGCCGCCGGACTGACCGTTCTGGAGGGCTTTGACTGCCCCATGGATCCGGCGGCCACCGGCCTGCTGGTGGATACCCTGTGCCGGGAGCTGCGGCGGCCGGAGCCCTGGTATCTGTTTGCAGATGACCTGCACCTGCTGCCTGATCCCCGGATGGCGCGGTTTTTATGCGAACTGGCGGCGAGACTGCCGGAAAACGTCCACCTCATCGCCGCCAGCCGGGACCGGATCCTGTCCGGGGATCAGGTGCTGCGGCTGGGCGGACGGCTGCACCGCATCGGCGCGGAGCAGCTGCGGCTGGAGGGCGGCGAGCTGGCGGCCTATGTCCACCGCTGCGGCGCGGCCCTGGACCAGGAGCAGCTGGCAGAGCTGCAGCAGGCCACGGAGGGCTGGATGGCCGCCGTTTACCTGCGGCTCCGGGCCCTGACGGAGCAGGGAGCGGACCCCGGGGAAACGGACATTTATGAGATGTTCACCGCCGCCATGCTGCGGCCCCTGCCGCCCCGGCGGCAGAGGTTCCTGGCGGTTATGGGTCAGGCCGACGAGTTCACCGGGGACATGGCCCGGTATATTACCGGCCAGCCGGACACACCGGAGATCCTGGCGGACCTGACGGCGAAAAACGCCTTTGTCACCCGGCTCCCCGGCGGGGGATACCGGTTCCACCACATGATGAAGGCCTGCGCCCAGCGGGATTTTGACGCCCTGCCCCCGGAGGAGCAGGCGGAATACCGGGCCCGGTACGGCCGCTGGTATGCGGACCGGGGGGACTATTTGCAGACCCTGGCCGCCTTCGGCAAATGCGGCCGGTGGGACGCGGCCCTGGACGTGATCCAGCGGGATGCGGGCATTCTGCTGGCGGCCCTGCGGCCCCAGCAGGTGCTGGAGCTGCTGGACCGCTGCGGTGACCGGGTGCTGATGGAGCACCCCACAGCCCTGCTGGTGCTGATGCGGCGGATGTTCACCTGGGGGCAGATCCCCCGGATGCAGCAGCTGAAGGCGCTGCTGCTGGAATCCGTCCGGAATCACCCGGACATGACGCCCCGGCAGCGGGGCAATCTGCTGGGAGAGTGCGACCTGATCGAAAGCTTCCTGCATTACAACGACATCACGGAGATGAGCCGCCTGCACCGCAGCGCCAGCCGCCAGATGACCGACCAGGCCGTCAGCATCCAGAGCCGCGGCAGCTGGACCTTCGGGTCGCCGTCGGTGCTGATGATGTTCCACCGGACCCCGGGGCAGCTTTCCCGGGAGCTGGCGGAGATGGACGACTGCATGCCCCACTATTACAAGATCACCGGCGGCCACGGCATGGGCGCCCAGCGGATCATGGAGGGCGAGGCGGCCCTGGCTCAGGGGCGCCTCAACGACGCGGCCATTGCTCTGGAGCGGGCCCGGGCAGATATCCGGGGCAGCGGCCAGGAAAATATGGCTCTTTGCTGCGACTTTCTGGAAATGCGGCTGGCCCTGGCCGCCGGGAAAGCCCCGGAGACGGACCTGCGCCGCCGCCGGGAGCAGCTGCTGGGCCGGCACAACGCCATGTGGCTGCACATTTTCGACAGCAGCAGCGCCTGGTGTCTGGCACTGCTGGGGCAGGAGGAGAGCATCCCCTCCCTGTTCCGGGAGCACCGGCTGGATACGGTGAATTTCCTGGGGCCCTGCGTGCCCATGATGCGGATGATCGAAAACCAGGTATTCCTGGCCCAGGGGGCCTATGCCCGGGTCATCGGCGGCAGCGATAAGCTGCTGGCTCTGTGCCGGGGGATGCACTACGCCCTGGTGGAGATCTATGTGCTGACGCAGACTGCCGCAGCCTATGAAGGGCTGGGCAAACGCCGGGAGGCTGCGGCTCTGGTCCGGCAGGCGGCGGATATGGCCCGGCCCGACGGGCTGGTGCTGCCCTTTGCCGCCTGCTACCGGTACCTGCGGGAGGTGCTGCCGGAGGCCGGGGACGACTTTGCCGCCCGGGCCGCCCGGTTCGGCCAGAGCTTCCAGGCCGGGTGCCAGGCGGTGCAGATCGTCCGGCAGCGGCCGGAGACCTTCGCCGCTCTGACAGAGCGGGAATGGGCCGTGGCCCAGCGGATGGCCCGGCGGCTCAGCAACCGGGAGATCGCCGGGCAGCTGTTCCTGTCCGAGGGAACGGTGAAGCAGTACATCAATCAGATCTACTCCAAGCTGCACCTGACCGGCGACGCCCGGACCAAGCGCCGCCGCCTGGAGGAGCTGATGGAAGACTGACGGAAGCATAACAGAATCCCTCCGGCTCCGGCCGGAGGGATTTTCAGCCTGTCAAAAATCCTTTTTGACAGGCTGAAAGGCATTTTCAAAACTTCTATAAAAGTTCTGAAAATGCGGTGATTGAAAACGAAAGACACCCCTGATGGGTTTCTTTCGTAACTATCTTCCTTTCCGAAGGCGGAGGCAAGCCTGCTTTTTTGACGGCCTGTTCAGTCTGTCAAAAAAGAGCGCCGCCGCTGTCACGAGCTTCTCCCGGGGACCAGGGGAAATGCCCGCACCAGCTCATACGCCAGCTTATACTGCCGCCCGGCGGTGAGCCATTCCAGCACCCAGGGCAGGTGGAACCCCGCGTATCCGATGGGCAGCTCCCTCCGGCAGCGTTGGAACACGTCCATCAGCGCCGCGCCGTAATCCGGGTCCCGCAGATAGCCGGGGTTTTCCAGCCTGCGCCGCACCAGCCCGCAGATCTCCATGCACAGAGCCCGGTCCGGATACTCCTCCGGGGCCGTCTCCGCCCGGTCCAGGGCGTCCAGAGCCTCCTGGGTCCGGCCCAGCCCCTCGCAGCACACCGCCAGCTTGTGCAGCTCCATGACCCGGGGCCGCTCCAGGGCGGAAAAATACCCATATGCCTCCTGATACCGGCCGCACTCCACCTGGGTGGCGGCCCGGTTATAGGCCATGGCCCGCAGGTCCTCCTGCCGTCCTAGGGCCCGGGCCATGCGCTCCGCCGCCCGATAGTGCTCCTCCATACCGTCCAGGTCCAGCCGGTTGCAGCATACGCTGCCCATAATCAGCCGGCATTCCAGCATCAGCCGCACCCGGCCGTCCCGGGCCGCCAGGTCGCAGCCCCGCCGCAGATAGGCCATGGCCCCGGTATAGTCGCCGCCCTGCTCATACCCGGCAATGCCCGCCATCAGAAAGCAGTACGCCTCCGGCAGCAGCCGCACCGCCTCCGGCTCCCGGTCCTGTACGATCCGCAGCAGCGCCAGCTGCCGCCGGTCCAGATACGGCTCCAGCGCCGCCGGGATGTCCGACGGGTCCTGCCGGTCCACGGCGTCCAGCACCAGGCCGTCCGCCGCCAGGGGACTGGACAGGATGGTCTCCAGCGCCTGGGAGAACGCCGCCCGGCTGTCCTGAAACGCCTCCTGCTCTCCGTCCAGCAGCTGCGCGTACCGCCGCTCCACCAGCCCCTCCAGCTCCGGCAGATTCTCCCCGTACCAGGGCAGGTCCAGCCGCTTCATCAGCAGCGCCAGCAGCTCCGGCGCGGCCTGGACCCGGCCCTGCTCGATCTTGGACAGATACGACGCCGCGCAGATGCCCCGGCACAGGCCCTCCTGGCTCCAGCCCCGCTTCAGCCGCTCCTGCCGCAGCCGCAGCCCCACGGCTGCCGCCCCGGCGCTCATTTGGCGCCTCCGGCGCACACCGGCGCCTCATACAGCTTCCCGTGGACGAAATAGTTATACGACCGGCACCCTCCGGCGCACCACGGCCCCATCCGGCACCGGGCGCAGTCTCCGGTCAGCAGCTCCGGGGTGAACCGCCGGTTATACGCAAACGCCTCCGGGTCCTCCCAGATGTCCCGCAGCCGCCGCTGCCGCAGATTTCCCTCGATGAACCGCTCATCGTACATAGACTCGCACCCCCGTATGTTTCCCACGCTGTCGATGCCTATGGCGGAGATTCCCGCCCGGCACCCCTGGAAGCAGGCCCCGTCGGCGCCCCGCAGGCCCGGCTCCTCCTCTGTAAAGTGGCCCACGTTGTCAGCCGCACCCAGCATAAACGGCGCGCGGTCCCGGTGGCTCTCCACGAAGCGGATCACCTCCGTCGGGTCCATGCGCCAGTCCAGCCCCCGGGCGGCGTTGCCCATAGGCGAGCACGCCTGCAATTGCCATGCGGCGATGCCGGAGCCCTCCAGCACCCGGTACAGCTCCTCCAGCCGCCCCGCGCAGTCCCTGCGCAGGGTGGAGATCACCGACGCCGGGATGCCGGCCTTCACCAGCGCCCCCACGGCGTCCATGGCCCGGCGGAAGCTGCCCGCCTGCCGTCCGGCGTCATGCACGTCCTCCGGCCCGTCGATGGACACCGCCACGGACTCCACGCCGGCCTCCCGCAGCTGCGCCAGCACCTCCGGCGACATCAGGTACCCGTTGGTGATCACCGCCACCGCCGCGCCCCGGCCGGTGAGCCGCCCGGCGATCTGCGCCCAGTCCCGCCGCAGGAACACCTCGCCCCCGATCAGCGACACCCTCCGGCACCCCAGCTCTGCCAGCTGGTCCGCCGTGTCCAGGCACTCCGCCGTGGACAGCTCGTCGGCCCTGGCCCGCCCCCCGGCGGACCCGCAGTACCGGCACCCGAAGCAGCACGCCAGCGTCAGCTCCCACACGCAGCTGCGCAGCCGGAACCCGCTCATTTCTTCTCCTTCACCACCGGCGCGGCATACACCGCCATGATGGGCGGCTCAGACCCGGGCCGCTCCGGCTTTTTCGGACCCTTTACCGGTTTTCCGTCAAGATTCCGTAAAAAGAAGTCCCGGGCATCCCCGTTGGGATATCCCGCTTTTTTGGATGTTTTCCTCTCGTTCATGGACATTGTCCTCCTGCCCTGTTGATTAATTACACATATTATAGCACAATCCGCCCGTCGAATCCAGAAAAATTTCCCTTATCCCCTGAAAATGCACTTCCATTCGACATGACTTTGTGATAGAATAACAACCAGATAACAATAAACTTTGGAAAGCCAAAATTACACTTGAAAACGATACCGATATGCGCTATAACAACGTTCCGCAGCTGGGACCGGCATCCCGGCGGCGGAAGCGTTGTCGCATCTTCAATTAGGTCCATTAGGGCCTGAAAATAATGCGCACCGCGCAAATAAACGCAATGGGAGGAACGAGGATATGAAGAAATGGAAACAGGCGTTGGCCCTTGTGCTGGCGCTGGTCATGGCCCTGTCTCTGGTGGCCCTGCCGTCCTTCGCCGAGGGCGAGGAAACCGGCGGCGGCACGGCGGCCACTCAGCCTGTGTGGCCTGCTGAGGGCTCCATCAAGCTGGACAAGGACGCCAAGGCTGTGGAAGGCTCCAATAACCTCTGGGAGGTTACCCTGGGCATCCAGGGCAAGAACTACAAGACCACCTCCGACGTGGTCCTGGTCATCGACTGCTCCGGCAGTATGGAGGGCACCAAGCTCGCCAACACCCAGAAAGCCGCCAAGGCCTTCGGTGACAAGCTGCTTACCGAAGGGAGCACCACCCGCATCGCCATCGTCACCTTTATCGATACGGCCACGGCGTACAACAGCGGCCACTTCTACACGGCCTCCGAGCTGCCTGACTTCAAGGCCGCCGTGGATAACGCCACCTACGCCAGCGGCGCCACCAACCAGCAGGCTGGTATCCATGTGGCCCAGCAGCTGTTGACGTCTGAGGCCTCCATCGGCAAGCAGAAGAATATTGTCATCCTGTCCGATGGTGCGGCAACAAAGAGCCATCCCTTTGTTGCCACAGCAACCTATGCGAACTGTGAGGCGTGGACGGGGTTGGGTTGCCCTCGAGGCGGCAATATCACCAACATCGGCGCTTTCGTGCCTGACTACGACGTTGTGATTCCCGATACTGGCAATCAGTTTACCATGAGCTATAATGCATATGTGAATGCCACCTGCACGAAGCATGGATATACCAATCTGCTCAGCTATGGCGTGTATGCCCTGGATGGCACGGTTACTCGGACCAGCGGCACCAACAACGGCGTTGCCACCATCTGGGAGGCCAACCAGGCCAAGACCGCCGGGACCACCATCTTCTCCGTGGCCCTCCAGGCCGGTACCGAGGGTGAGAACACCCTGAAATCCTGCGCCACCGATGCTGCCAAGGGCTACTATGCCATTGGCCAGAATGACAACGTGGAGGAGAAGCTCACCGCCGCCTTTGAGGCCATCGCCGGCAGCATCGCCATCGCCGCCTCCAATGGCACCGTGGCCGATACCATGGGCGAAAAGGTCCAGCTGAGCTTCACCGGTGCAGCCCCTGTCATCACCACCGACAAGGCAGTCTATGACGCCGGTAATGCGGACGTCTATATCAGCCAGGGCAGCGCCACCTATGATACCACCAATCGCCAGATCAACTGGAACGTCGGCAACGTCCGCGAGGGCGACAACCCCATCATGAAGTACAAGGTCACCGTTAAGGGGGACTACAGTCCCTCCACCAATGAGGTGCTGGACGCCAATAAAGAGGCCACCTTCAGCTATAAGAACTACCTGGGCGAGGATACCGTGGGCACCTTCCCGGTTCCCCAGGTCACCGTGGGCGGCGGCAACATCCTGGTCCACTACTATCTGGTCAATGACCAGGGCCAGCCCATCAACGAAAACGGCACTGTGGTGGCTTCTCCCGCCCTGGCTAAGCAGGTCAAGACCGCTGCTTACCACGAAGAGAATGGTTCCACTGGCCTGTCCTATAACATCCGCTACACGGTTTTCTCCGAGGATGTGGCCAATTACAACTATTTCGGCAAGTATATCCTCAACAATGGTGACCTGACCGCTGGCAACTCGGTGGAAGTGACACTCACCGCCGCCAACTCCAACCAGCACGTCTGGTTTGCCTACACCCAGAGCTTCTATGTGGTCCACGTTCAGATGGACGAAAACGGCCAGGGAAAGCAGGTGGGCGAGACCGAGACCTATCCCTTCACCGGCAGCTTTGATCTGACGGCCCACGTCAGCCAGGGCTATCTGTACGGCGGCGCTTTCAACAGCGAGGCATGTACCGAGGCTTATCTCTTCGCCGAGGGCGAAACCGGTCTCAGCTTTGCCCCCAAGGCTGGCGAAACCTACTATATCTGGGAGGTTCCCAACGCCTATCTGAAGCCTATGGCTCTGTCTTGCTGGGAGCATAACACAGAGGGGCAGCTGGATGTCATTGGTTTCTATATGGTTTCCGCCATTGACCGCGCCCTCTACAAAGAAGCTGGCTTCTATGTCAATGGTACCCGTACCACGGCAAACCAGATGACCTATGAGGCCATTGATGAAAACCGGACCACGGTTGCCAACCTGCCGGAGGGCCAGAGCGTTGCCTTCAAGGGCATCACCATCAACCTGAAGCAGGAGGGCCAGTCCGACAGCTATACTGCGGCCAGCGTAGTCACTGGTGACAAGTATGGCTATATGCTGTGCTACGGCTTGGATAAGGACACCTATTGGTCTGAGGCCGGTAAGGCCGTCAGCTACTATCCCTACTGGGTCACCCTGGATGGCGTGGAGGTCACCAACAGCGTCACCCGCACCGGCACCTACCAGGGCACTGGCGCTGGCAAGATCAAGTCCACGGATGAGTCCCGCACCGCTGACTGCACGGTTCCCGCCGCTGCCGAAACACAGCTGCTGACCATGGCTTCCTACTGCGCCGATGGCACTCCCATTTCGGCGGATGTGCCCACCGTGGAGGATGTCACCGTCACCGTGGTGGACGGCGCCAAGACCTATGAGCTTACCGTTTCCGCCGGTACCGGCGCCCGTGACCAGATCAGCTACCAGGCCCCCGCTGGCAAGGTCTTTGCCGGCTGGTTCACCGATGAGGCCTGCGCTACTCCTGCCAACCTGGATAGTATTACCCAGGATACCACGATTTACGCCAAGTATGTCAGTGATTCCTATCTGGACCTGCACTATGTCCGGAATGGTTTGTTCCGCCTGCGCGGCGTCACCCTGATCTCCGCCGTGGATAACCCGGCCAACTATCAGGAGAGCGGCATCATCGTGGACGGCGTGAAGGTGCCTGTTGCCTACGCCAACCGCTATCGGCTGTTCTATACGGCCTCCGGCTTGTTCGGCGCTGCCCGCAATGCCAAGCTCATGATCACCCAGCAGAGCCTCTCCGGCTCTGGTACCCTGGAGGTCACCCCCTATTGGGTCACCCTGGACGGCACCGAAGTCCACGGCGTCACCCATACCCTGCATTACAACACCCGCACCATTTGGGAGTGAGGAAAGGAGAACACCCATGAACACAAAATTTATCCCTCCTGAACTCCAGGATACCGTTGTGGGCCTTGATGGCCAGAGGCCAAGCGGCAGTGTTTTGGAAAGCATCGGCAATGGCCGCTATGCCGTGACCCTGCCCGATGGCCAGCAGGTCATCGTGGACCAGCACGGCAACATCATCGGCTGAAACACCACAAGCGGAGGGATGGCTCATCCATCCCTCCGCTTCTCACACATGACGAATTTTTATCCATGAAACGACGACTTGTTCTTGCCGGTGTTCCCGTAGACGTGATCACCGCCTATGATGATTACTATCCGTATTTTTCTCCGTATCTGGAAAAGAATGGTGGGACGACCCGGGATATCCCGCCCTGTCCCATAAATGACCGGGACATTCCGTCAGTGCGCATTCCGCCCCAGCGGCTCCGGAAGGCTGCCAGTATTTACCAGCCCGGGAACCCGGAATATTATGTGGAATATATGGAGCTGTGTCCCGCTGTCTCCTCTGCCATCACGGCTTTCGGCCGCATCGTGTTCCATGCCGTTTCCTTTATCTGGAAGGACCTGGCTTGGCTTATTACCGCCCCCAGCGGCACCGGCAAATCCACCCATTATTGCCTGTGGAAGCTCCTCTGTCCCGATGCGGTTCAGATCATCAACGGGGATAAACCCATTGTATATATGGAAAATGACCAAGTATTCGTCACTTCATCCCCTTGGACGGGCAAAGAGAACATGTCTCAGCGGCTGACCGCTAAATTGGGCGGAATTATATTCCTGGAACAGGCCAAAATCAACGAAATCAGACGATTGACCGTTCACGAATCCGCCGGAAAAATCTTTTCCCAATTCCTGTTTGATTGTAATACAGAGCAGGAAGTGAAATCCGCCTGTAAAATCGCTGAAAACATGCTGAAAAGCCCGGTCTGGCTTCTGAAAAACCGCGGAGATATCCAATCTGCCCAATTGTGCAGAGATACCCTGGCGGCAGCCTTGTCTGACCCTGCGATGAATCTGGCAAAAAGTGATAAAAATGGTGAAAAACTATGAAATATACCGTTATTCCCGGAGTAGTTCTTGCAGAAATCTGCGATGAACAATTCCTGGTGGCAACCGGACCCGCTCGCGGCAGGGTACCGTATGTCAAAGGGCTGAACGAAACCGGAGCATACTTTTTCTCACAAATTAAATCAGGATTATCCATTGAATCAATCATAAATGACGCCGCAGAACGATACGAAACAACGACTGAGATAATTGCTCCATCCTTCGGTAATTTTCTTCAAGCCCTTGTGAATTCCGGCTATCTTCAGGAAATCCCGGAATCAACTCCTCCGGCCAAACCAAAGACCGATCAATAATCCTCAATGATGAACAAATACGCTCCAAAATTGGCTTAAATATCCAATTTTGGAGCGTATTTGCAATTTTTCTGGGCGGTTAATTCAGACTTGCCTGGCTTCCCGGAAAAGGGAAGCAGGGAAAGCATTGTGAAAATTTAATCATTTCTTGACGCAAAGCGGAATATTTGATAGGATAACTCCACACTAAGGTGAATAAAAATGCAGAAGGAGAGACGATATGGAACGCGAGAAGCTGGGGTCCCGGCTGGGGTTCATCCTGCTGTCCGCCGGGTGCGCCATCGGCTGCGGCAATGTGTGGAAATTCCCGTGGATGTGCGGCCAGTACGGCGGGGGCGGCTTTGTGCTGTTGTATGTGCTGTGCCTGGTGGTGCTGGGGCTGCCTATCATGACCATGGAGTTCTGCGTGGGCCGGGCGGCCCAGACCAGCCCCATCCACATGTATCAGAAGCTGGAGAAAAAGGGTCAGAAATGGCACATCCATGGGTATGTGTCCTTATTCGGCAGCATCGCCCTGATGGCGTTTTACACGGTGGTCACCGGCTGGATCGTGTACTATTTCGTGCAGTTTCTCACGGGAAACAGCCAGAATCTGGGGTTTTCCGCAATGATCGCGGACCCGGGCGTCAACGTGACCTATCTGGCGGTGACGGTGGCGATGGCCTTCGGCGTTTTGTGCTTCGGCCTGCAGAGCGGCCTGGAGCGGGTCACCAAATACATGATGCTGCTGCTTTTGCTGCTGATGCTGGTGCTGGCTGTTCACAGCTTCACCCTGGACGGTGCGGCGGAGGGCCTGCGGTTTTACCTGGTGCCGGACCTGTCCAGGATCACCGGCAGCGTGGTGGTGGGCGCCATGAACCAGGCATTCTTCACCCTGTCGGTGGGCATGGGGGCCATGGCCATTTTCGGCAGCTACATCGGCAAGGAGAGGTCCCTGATGGGGGAGTCGGTGAACATCATCCTGCTGGATACCTTTGTGGCCATCGTGGCGGGGCTGATCATGTTCCCGGCCTGCTTTACCTATGGGGTGGAGGTCAACGCCGGCCCCAGCCTGCTGTTTGACACCATGGCCACCGTGTTCAACCACATGAATGGCGGCCGCTGGTGGGGAACCCTGTTCTTCCTGTTTATGGTGTTTGCGGCCCTGTCCACAGTGCTGGCGGTGTGCGAGGAGATACTGGCCATGGTGCGGGAGCTCACCGGCTGGAGCCGCCCAGTAGGGTGCCTGGTCTGCGGCGGGTGCATCTTCCTGGTGGCGCTGACCACGGCCCTGGGCTACAGCGTGCTGCACTTCCAGCCCTTCGCAGAGGGCACCTCCTGGCTGGACCTGTGGGATTTCCTGGTGTCCAACAACATTCTGCCCCTGGGGTCACTGGTGTTTGCCCTGTTCTGCTGCAACCGGTTCGGCTGGGGATGGAACAGCTTCCTGCTGGAGGCCAACGCGGGCCGGGGCCTGAAGGTGCGGCAATGGATGAAGCCGATGTTTCAGTATGTGGTCCCCGTGGCCATCCTGTTCATCTATGTCTATGGCATGGTGACGTTCCAGTGGAAATAAGCATGCTTCGCAGCTTACGACATTTCCCAAATCATTTCGCTTAAGCGATATAGCATTTCTTGGCGCTCTTCTATAGACCGCTTATTCCAATCAGACCAAGCAAATAGCAGAGAATTGGTTCGGTTAATTGCGGTATCGTGCCCTTGATTCACCAGTTCAGAAAGCGAAGATGTGAGATAAAATTTCGATTGCTTATATGCTTTAGATTTGTTTGCATAAACATCATTATGGATAGATTTGTTGATACTGTTTTCAAGCAAAGTGAGATTTCCAAGCCGGTTGATATAAACTGAAAAATCCTCATCGTTCATGCCATATAATTCTTTATCCGCACAGGTCTGCGGCATAATATGTTCAATTTCTACCGCAGTCTGCGTATAAGAGGTCAAATCATCTACAGTTGTTTTTCCTAATCTCAGTGCATCCACATACGCAGTAATTTTGCCAAGAATAAACTTTATTCGATACTGCTGCATACTATTCAAGCCAAGACGAAGAAAATTTGACTTGTTATCCAGTTTCCAATCGTTCACTGTAGGGATTAGAGTGTCTTTTACAAAACGATCCAAATCTTCAATCGTGACAATGTTTCGAATGTCTTTACACCATGAAGCAAAGGTTCGCTCAGTGACATTAGTAGCAATTTTGTCAATGACGGTGTAATAAACTACAGATTCAAGAATTGCCTTGAAGCTGGCAAGTGCATCCGGATTCATATTAGATGCGGCAAGCAGCAACATAAGATGCAGCTTATAAGATTTTCCCGCTAACAGCGGAATGTTTTTCAAATGCACATTTCCATCGGACTTATCGTCGGGCATTCTGCACTTAACATACAATTCAACGTTTTGTGCCATTTTCTGAACGAATTGGAACGGAGCTTCTTCGTAGCGACATTGGGCGTTGTTATTGCTCAGCCAAGTATATATCTGATCTTCACGAAGAATCCCATCTTTCTCACTGGAAGTATCATAATTAGCCATGATAAAATAGCGGAGGAAACGAAGCGGTTTCTCATCTATTTTTTCAAGCGAGCGCGTAATGGATTTCCAGTTCATATTCAATTCTTTGAATTTGCTTCTATCAACTTGACGAAACACCATATTCTTAAGCAAATCCATAGGGTCGAGTCCCTTGCCCCGCTGGTTAATTGTCTCAAAAATTTTTAGTGCATCTGAGATATCGTAGGTTTCGATGCGAATGAAACTTGTTTTATTCAACAGAAAAACTACAAATTTTTTCAAGCTGGCTATATCGGGGAATCGCTCACTCAAAAAATCTTGTATCGTTTGGAAAGCGTCGAAGAGCCTTTCGCCAGATTGCGTTAGATAGTTCGGCCGTTCCTGCCCCTTTTCAATCAACTCCAAACAGTTACCAGCATCTTCATATTGGAGTTGGAGATGATATAAGTTAATCACATCGCCTTCGCTATTCATAGTTGGGCTATAAATTAAATTCTCAATAACGCTGGTTTGCTCACCACAGTTCACATAAAATTTTTTGATTGCACATAACAAAACAAAAAATGTGGTAAGGCGTTGTTGTCCATCAATCAATTCAAACTGGCTGCCGGAATCATAAGTTACTATAGTGCCAAGGAAATACGCTTTTTTATTATCAGTGTTATAGGCATCTAATAAATCTGCCATCAACTGCTCAACCTGTTCATCAGTCCAAACATATTCTCTTTGATAATCAGGAACAATGTAATGATCTTTGAATGCAGAGCTTATTGAGTGGTCGTTATACTTGATATATGTATCAGCCATCAGCTTCATCCCTTTCGTTACAACGAAGTGTGTATACATATTGTAACGCAGGACTATGAACACTTTCAATAGATTTTATGAAATTTATCACGTTAGAGCATAGCTTTCCTATAAGCGCAAACTGATTTGACGGTTTTTATGATGTCAATCATACTCTGCATCGAAATACCTATCTATCGACTTTACGGTTTTGAGGGGTATTTTGCTTGACCGCAAATATACGCACTCTCAAGCGAACTGTATGCACTATACAGCGATTCGCTGTTTCACAAAAGAACCGCACAGAGGCGATAACTATTTCACCCTTTTCGCTATCCTTGCTTTTCAGCGCAAAAACAGGTGATTCTCAACCCTTAGATGTAAAAACAGGCGGCACCCAACCGAAGTTGAGTGCCGCCTGTTTTGTTGTCCAATCCTGCTTAGCAGATGCCGATTTTGTAGTTTTCTCAGATTACTGTCTTATCGGCACACGGCCGAGCCTCTCATTTTTTTTGGGGTGTTACTGCTTCGCGGAGGGCTTCAGCTTCTCCGCGATGACACACAGAAGGATGGTCAGCACCATGTCCGGCAGGGTATAGCCCACGGGGGTGTCCACACCCATCAGCAGGCGATAGGCCACGAAGCCCATGAGCCAGATCACCAGGTTCCGGGCGTCGGCGGCCACGGCGAAGCGGTCCCGGCGCAGAAGGAAGTGGTCGGCGATCTGGACGGCGATCATGGGGGCGAACACGGAGCCGATCAGGTACAGGAAGTTGGTGATATCGTCCATGGGGAACAGGATGGCCCCGGCCACGCCCACCAGGGTGGTGACGATGGCCACGGTTTTGCCGCTGAGCTTCCCGGACAGGGACTCGGCGGAGATACCGGCGGACCAGGCGTCCAGGAAGGTGGTGGTGACGGTGGAGAACACCAGGATCACCAGGGCGGCAATGCCCAGGCCGGCCTTGACCATGATGACGGCGATGTCATACTCGCCGGTGAAGATGGCCGCGCCCATGCCGATGACGTACATCCAGCAGGACACCAGGCCATAGGTAACCACGCTGGCCACGGTGGCCCGGACGGGCTTCTGGGCCTGGCGGGTATAGTCGCTGATCAGGGGCAGCCAGGACAGGGGCATGGCTACCGCCAGCTCCACCGCCGCACCGAAGGTCAGGCCCTCACCACTGGGGGCGGCCATGGCGCTGCCGGAGAAGAAGATCACCTTGCACAGCACCAGGGTCAGCACGAACAGGGCGGCCATGGTGATCTTGTTGATCCAGCCCAGGTCGGTGACGCCCACCACGATCCACAGCAGGATCAATGCGCCGATGACCAGGCACCAGACCCAGCGGCCAACGTCGAAGATGCCGCCGATGGCCAGGGCACCGTCATAGATCATGATGGCGGTCCAGCCCACCAGCTGCAGCACGTTCAGCAGAGCAAACAGCAGGCCGCCCTTCTGGCCGAAGCTCATTTTCACGGTCTCCATGGCGCTGCGGCCAGTGCGGCCGCCGATGAGACCCGCCAGCAGCATCATGCCGCAGCCGATGACATGGCCGATGAGGATGGCCAGCAGGCCCTTACCCATGCCCAGAGGGGCGAAGGCCGTGCCGGTAAGGATCTCCGCCAGGGAGACGCCTGCCCCGAACCAGATCAGGGCGTTCTGAAAGGTGGAGGTCTTTTTCATTCCGCGAACCCTCCCTTCAGGTCAAACATGTGGTTCATGGGGCCGGAGCCGCGGCCCAGGTCCAGCATGGCGGCCAGGGCCCCGGAGATATACGCCTTGGCCCGCTCCACGGACTGGTCCAGGTCATAGCCCTTGGCCAGGTTGGCGGCGATGGCGCTGGACAGGGTGCAGCCGGTGCCGTGGGTGTTGGGGTTGGCGATGCGCTTGCCCCGGAACCACTTGCCGCAGCCGCTGCGCCACAGCAGGTCGTCGGCGTCGTTGATCTGGTGACCGCCCTTGCACAGCACGGCGCAGCCATAGCGCTGGCTGATGGTCCGGGCGGCGGCCTCCATGCCGGCGGCGTCGGTGATGGGGAGGCCGGAGAGGATCTCCGCCTCGGGGATGTTGGGCGTCAGGACCGTGGCCAGAGGCAGCAGCTGAGAGGTCAGGGCCTGGATGGCGTCGTCCCGCAGGAGCTTTGCGCCGGAGGTGGCCACCATGACGGGGTCCACCACCACCCGCTCCGCGCCGTACTGCTGGAGCTTTTCCGCGATGACGGCAATCAGCTCCGCAGAGGAGACCATGCCGATCTTCACCGCGTCGGGGACGATATCCGTGAATACGGCGTCCAGCTGCTCCGCCAGGAAATGGGGGGTGGACTCCAGAATATCCGTGACGCCGGTGGTGTTCTGGGCCGTCAGGGCCGTGACCGCGCAGGTGGCGAATACGCCGTTGGCGGTCATGGTTTTGATATCGGCCTGGATCCCGGCGCCTCCGCTGGAATCGCTTCCGGCAATGGTCAATGCTGTTTTCATGCTCATTTCTCCTTTCGATGTTAACACAGCACAGTTTTATAACGCGATGCAAGGTGGTGCCCCCAATGCACCGCGAAGGAACACATTTTGATTCAGTTTTCGATATTCAGCCGCTCCCAGTGGGCGGGGAGCCGGGCCAGGGAGGTGAGATATACCTCCGCCGCATTCCGCAGGCCCTGCTGATTCGCCTCGCCGTTGGCATCGAAAATGCCCACGGTGCGATAGCCCGCCGCGGCGGCGGTTTGCAGGGCATAGAGGGAGTCCTCCGCCACCAGGCACTGCCGGGGCGGCACGCCCTGGGCCGCCAGGTGATAGATATCCGGCCTGTGCTTGCTGACGCCCAGCTCGCCGGTGGTGTAAATGGCCTCAAAGCAGGGCAGAAGGCCCAGCCGCTCCAGGGCCCGGGTCACATGGGAACGGGGACTGGAGGTGGCGGCGGTGACGGATACGCCCCGGTCCCGCAGAAAGGCCAGAGCCGTCCGGGCGCCGTCCTTTTCCGGAACCTCGTTATAGTAATAATCCCGCAGCATGGCGGAAAGGTCCGCCAGAACGTCGGCGCTCTCCGGCAGGGGATAGTGGGTCCGGAGATAGTCCGCGCCCTGCTCCATGCTCATGGCAAACAGCAGCTCTCCCAGGCCCGGCTCCGGCGTGAGTCCCCGGCGCAGCAGGTAGCGGGCGCCCAGGTCCTTCCAGATGGACATGGAGTCCAGCACCACGCCGTCCAGGTCAAACACAGCGGCCCGGATCATGCCTGGAGCATCTCCCGGGTGGCGGCCTTCAGGTCCTCCGATGCCCGGCGGATATCGGCCGCGCCGTAGATGGCGCTGATGACGGCCACGCCGCAGATGCCGCTGCCGGAGAGCCTGTGTACGTTGTCCCGGCTGATGCCGCCGATGGCCACCACGGGAATGGACACGGCCCGGCAGATGGCCTGCAGGGTGTCGTAGGACACGTCGTCGGCGTCGTCCTTGGACCCGGTGGGGAACACGGCCCCCACGCCCAGATAGTCCGCGCCGTGCTTTTCCGCCAGCAGAGCCTGCTCCACCGTCTGGGCGGACACGCCGATGATCTTATCGGGCCCCAGCTTCCGCCGGACGTCCAGGGCCTCCATGTCGCTCTGGCCCACGTGGACGCCGTCGGCATCCATGGCCAGGGCGATGTCCACGTTGTCGTTGACAATAAAGGGAACGTGATAATCCCGGCACAGGGCCTGAAGCTCCCGGGCCTCTGCCAGGAAGGCGGGCTCCGCCAGGGACTTTTCCCGCAGCTGCAGCATGGTGACGCCGCCCCGGAGGCTCTCCTCCACCACGTCCCGGAGGCTGCGGCCATTGAGCCAGTGGCGGTCCGTTACGGCGTACAGCAGCAGATCCTGCTCAGCGCACTTCATACTTGGCCCCCTTGTCCAGCGCGGCGCCGTCCATGTTGTAGATGGCGTCGATGATGCGGTTACGGTAGGTGGAGTTGCCGTCGCCCTGGGCCATACGGCTCCAGCCGATCTCGCCGGCCAGGCCCATGGCGCACACGGCGGCAGCGGCGGCCTCCAGGCGGCGGTCCGGATTGGCCGCCACAAAGGCGGTCATCATGCCGGACAGCTGGCACCCGGTGCCGGTGATCTTGCCCATCTCCGGGCGGCCGTTGCGGATGACGAAGCAGCGGTCTGCGTCGCTGACCAGGTCGATGGCCCCGGTGACGGCCACAATGGCATGGCTGCGGCGGGCAAAATCCTTCACAAAGGCCACGGCGGCGTCCAGATTTCCGTCAGACACGGCATCGGACACGTCGGCGTCCACGCCCCGGGTCTTGCCGCTGCCCAGGGCCAGGGTCTTAATCTCGGAGATGTTGCCGCGAATCACGGTGAAGGGCAGCTTTTCCATCAGCTCCACGGCGGTGTTGGTCCGCAGGGCGGAGGCGCCGGCCCCCACGGGGTCCAGCAGCAGCACATGACCCAGGGACGCGGCCTTTTCTCCGGCCCGGAACATGGCCTGGATGCTCCGCTGGTTCAGGGTGCCGATGTTGATGTTCAGCCCGTTGCAGATGGAGGTGATGTCCTCCACGTCCTCCGGCTCGTCGGACATGATGGGGCTGCCGCCGCAGGCCAGCAGGATGTTGGCCACGTCGTTGACGGTGACGTAATTGGTGATGTTGTGGACCAGCGGCACCGTGCGGCGGACGCTGTCCAGGCAAATACCCAGCATAAAAATACACTCCTTACAGCAAAAAATGCGGATATGCCCGGTAAAAGGCATATCCGCAATGCGTTATTCGTGCGCTGCGCCGGTATGTCCCTACGTTGGCATTATCCAAATCAGGTTGAAGGGTCAGGGCGATGACAGCCCACTCTCAGCCCGCTCCGGCGAGCTCCCCTGTTGACGTAGGGTATGATAACACCAATTTTCGGGTTTTGCAAGGGAAAATTCGGAATTTTATAGCGGGAGATGGCGAACGGAGTAATCCAGAATGATCTTTTTGCAGCGGGGGCAGTTGAATGCTTCCGCAGCTGCGCCGCCGAAAACGGACGAACCGGAATCCGCCAGCGTGATGGCATCCTTGTTCAGCCAGGACAGCGCGGCCATAGGGCCGGCCTTCCGGGACCAGTATACGCCGTCCCGGCTCTGGATGACGCCCGGGGTCATTTCTTCCCCGCAGAAGGGACATTTGTTGTTCATGGGAGCACCTCCTGTAAAAAATCCGGATTATAATTGAATGATCAATTATATTATACCATGCGGGGCCGGGAAGTCAAGGCGGGGCGGGTTTCGGCCCGGACTGGCAAAATTTCCAGATTTTACCGCTTGGATTCACAAAGATTTAATATTTTTTTTGTTGCCATTTTGTAACTTTTTGTTTATAATGTTACACGATAGGAAAAAATGGACTTTTTGACGACGCCTGTCACAGGGCGTCGTATGAGTATACATCGAGGTATCACATGATCAGACTGACAAACGTTGAAAAAACATACGATAACGGCACCCATGCCCTAAACGGAATTTCCTTCGAGATACAGGACGGGGAGTTCGTGTTCCTGGTGGGCCCCTCCGGCAGCGGCAAGTCCACCATCATCAAGCTCCTGACCGGCGAGCTGGTGCCCTCCCGGGGCCGGGTGATGATCAACGGCTTCTCCATGAGCAACATCACCCAGCGGCAGATCCCCCTGATGCGCCGGACCATCGGCGTGATCTTTCAGGATTTCCGCCTGATCGGCAACAAAACCGTATACGATAATCTGAGCCTGGCTATGCGGGCGGTGGGAGCCTCCGCCAGGGAGATCAGGACCCGCATCCCCTATGTGCTGGGCCTGGTGGGGCTGGACGGCAAGGGCCGCCGGTTCCCCGATGAGCTGTCCGGCGGCGAGCAGCAGCGGGTGGCCATTGCCCGGGCGCTGGTGAACAATCCCAGCACCATCGTGGCCGATGAGCCCACCGGCAACCTGGACCCTGCCCGCTCGCTGGAGATCATGACTCTGCTGGAGCGCATCAACGCGCTGGGCACCACCGTGGTGGTGGTGACCCATGAAAAGAGCCTGGTGAATCATTTTGACAAGCGGGTCATTATGATCGACCATGGCGTGGTGGCCGCCACCGGCGTGGGCAGATACGAGGTGTGAGCATGCATAATTTCAAGTATTTCTTCCGGGAGGGAGCAGGCAACATGCTGTCCCACGGGTTCATGTCCTTTGCCGCCGTCGGCGTCACCGTGGCATGTCTGCTGATCATGGGCACTTTCTCCCTGGTGGCCTACAACGCCAACATCAACCTGCAGGACCTGCAGAAGGAGAACGCCGTGGTGGCCTTCGTGGACGAGAGCCTGACGGACGACGAGGCAACGGCGCTCCAGTCCCGGCTGGCGGCGATTCCCGGCGTGGCGGACTGCACCTTCGTCTCCCGGCAGGAGGCCCGGGACGAATATGTGGCCCAGTATAACGAGGACGACCTGTACAGCGACCTGGACCCCTCTATTTTCCGCCACCGCTATGTCATGCACCTGACGGACCTGAACCGGATGGGCCAGGTGGTGCAGAGCCTGGAGAGCGTGGAGGGGATCGCCAAGGTCCGGGCGGACCAGGATATCTCCAACGGCTTCATCACCGTGCGCAACATCGCGGGGGTCATCAGCATCGCCCTGATCGCCATTCTGCTGATCATCTCCGTGTTCATCATTTCCAACACCATCAAGCTTACCACCTTTGACCGCCGGGACGAGATCGCCATCATGAAAATGGTGGGCGCCACGGACGGGTTCATCCGCTGGCCCTTCGTATACGAGGGACTGCTGCTGGGACTCATCGGCGCGGCGGTGGCCTTCGGGCTCCAGTGGCTGCTGTATGCCGCCGTATCCCAGGGCATCGCCAATTCCGACACCATGCAGCTGCTGCGGGTGGTGGACTTCCGTCAGATCTGGGCCCCGGTGGCGGCGGTATTCGCCGGCGTGGGCATCCTGGTGGGCGTGGGCGGCAGCCTGACCGCCATCCGAAAATTCCTGCGGGTATAAAAAGAGAGGAGACCGTCATGAAATCCAAACTGAAACAACTGACTGCCCTGGTGTGCGCCGCAGCCATGATGGCCGCCCTGTGTCTGGCCCTGCGGCCGGTGGACACAGCCTACGGCGCCAGCCTCAATGACCAGCTGGCCGAGACCCGGGCCAAAAAGCAGGAGATCCAGCAGCAGCTGGACAAGATCAAGTCCGACAAGGCCAAGGCCCTGGAGCAGAAGGAGCTGCTGGACCAGCAGGCCGCCATCATTGCCCAGCAGATCGACCTGCTGGAGGTGCAGATCCAGGACACCCAGGACCGGATCACCCAGAACCAGGCGGAGGAGGAGAAGCAGTACGACCTGTTCTGCCACCAGGTGCGGCAGGAGGAGGAACGGGGCACCGTGTCCTACTGGTCCGTGCTGTTCAAGGCCACGGGCTTTGCGGACCTGCTGAGCCGCATGGATTTTATCAACGAGATCGTGGAGCACGATCAGAGCGTCATTGACCAGCTGCGCACCCTGCGCCAGCAGCTGGCTCAGGATAAGGCGGACCTGGAGCAGCATCAGGAGGAGCTTACCGCCAGCAAGACGGAGCTGGACGCCCAGGTGGCCGAGGCTACCCGGGTGTTTGAGGAGTATGCCGCCAGCGAGGCAGGCCAGCAGGCGCTGCTGAACCAGCAGGCTGCCCGGGAGAAGGAACTCCAGGAGGAGATCCGCAAGTCCGAGGAGGCCAGCCGCAACAACCAGACCGCCGTGGGCGGCTTCATCTGGCCCACCGCCTGCCGCCTGATCACCGGCGGCTACGGCGGCCGTGACGCACCGTGCCCCGGCGCCAGCACCTATCATCTGGGTGTGGACATCGGCGCTTCCTGGGGCTCCGACATTTACGCCACCAAGGCGGGCACCGTCATGCTGGCCAACGAAGGCTGGAACTATGGCCTGGGCTATTGCGTGAAGATTCAGCATGACGACGGCACCAGCACGGTGTACGGCCACATGAGCCGGGTCATCGCCGTGACGGGCCAGCGGGTGGCCCAGGGTCAGGTCATCGGAAAGATAGGCTCCACCGGCGTTTCCACCGGCCCCCACCTGCACTATGAGATCCGCATCGGCGGCGTCAACGGTACCGCCGTGAACCCCCTGCCGTATCTGCCCGGCTACGTCCGCTACGGCTGGTAAAATTCCGTATATTTTCCCCTCCTGCCTTATAAAATAAGGCGGGAGGGGATTTTTATGCTGGGATATGTGCATCTGCTGCCGGAAACGCGCCCGGCGCTGGAGCGGCGCACCGTGGCCGGAACGGCCCTGTGGGTGCTGGAGGGGGACCTGGACGGCGGGCTGCTGCCCAGCCGCCGGCTGCGGCGATGGACCCGGCGGCTGGCGGAATGCGGTGTTTCCCACGCGGCCTTGCCCCCGGGCCGGGAGGCGGAGTTTGCGCCTATCCGGCCGGTGCTGCCGGACGGACTGCGGCTGGCGCTGCTGCCGCGGCTGCTGGACTGCCTGGCCCCGGCAGGGGACACGGCCCTGCTGCTGGCGGACCGGGCCGACAGCCGGACGCTGTGCGCCGCCCGGGTGCTGGCGGAGCGGTTCCGGCACCTGCGGCTTTCCGTGGGGCCGGGACAGGAGGCCCTGGAGCGGCAGCTGCTGCGGCAGCTGGGGCTGACTAACGGCGGGGGAGCCGCCGCCGTTACCGTGACCTTCGGGCCCCAGGCCCGGGAGGGCTGCGCCGTCTACCTGACCCCGGACTGCGCCCGGCGGCAGCGGGTGGACTATATCTGGCGGGACGGGGAGAGCCCTGCTCCGGAGGAGCCGCTGCTGGCGGCTCTGCATCGGGCGGGGCGGCTGCCGGATGTGGGTGTCAAATCCGCGGAAACGCTTGACATCGGCCCATAAAATTACTATAATGCAACGTGACATATTATAGGTATATCGTGGCCGCCTTCCGGCGGACACCCGAAAGGAATGGATCAAATGGCAACTGTTAAAGAATTCCGCATGAGCCAGGAGCGCTATGACGAGCTCAAGCACGAGCTGGAGTACAGCAAGACCACCCGCGCCGACGAGATCGCAGAGCTGATCAAGGAGGCCCGGGGCTTCGGCGACCTGTCCGAAAACAGCGAGTACGACGAGGCCAAAAACGAACAGGGCAAGCTGTATTCCCGCATCGCCGAGCTGGAGGAGATCCTGCTCCACGCCGTTATCGTGGACGAGAGCGATGTGGACTCCGATCGGATCTCCATTGGCTGCCGCGTCACCGTGACGAACCTGGATAACGGCAAGCAGCTGCCGGAATACACCATTGTGGGCTCCCAGGAGGCCAACGTCATGGAGCGCAAGGTGTCTGAGGATTCCCCCTTCGGCAAGGCGCTGATGGGTACCAAGGCCGGTGACCAGATCACCGTGGAGGCCCCCCGGGGCGTTATCCACTATCGTGTGGATACCATCGAACGATAACCAGAGAGGAGAACTGCACCATGGCAGAACAGAATCATCAGCAGCAGGACCTGCGGGAAATCCTTCAGATTCGCCGGGACAAGCTCAAGGCATTGCAGGACGCGGGAATGAACCCCTTTGAGATCACCCGCTATGACGTGACCCACCATGCCCAGGAGGTCAAGGACCATTTTGACGCGCTGGAGGGGCAGACCGTGTCTCTGGGCGGCCGCCTGATGTCCAAGCGCGGCATGGGCAAGGTGTCCTTCTGCGATTTGCAGGATAAGTCCGGCCGCATCCAGATCTACGCCCGGAAGGACGAGATGGACGAGGAGGCCTATAACCGCTTCAAGAAGTACGACATCGGCGACATTGTGGGCGTAAAGGGCCAGGTGTTCCGCACCCAGAAGGGCGAGATGAGCATCCGCGCCCACGAGATCACCCTGCTGTCCAAGTCGCTGCAGCCCCTGCCGGAGAAGTTCCACGGCCTCACCGACAAGGAGCTGCGCTATCGCCAGCGGTATGTGGACCTGATCATGAACCCCGAATCCAAGCGGAACTTTGAGATCCGCAGCAAGTTTGTGGCCTTCCTGCGCCGTTATCTGGACAACCTGGGCTTTATGGAGGTGGAGACCCCTGTGCTCAGCCCCATTGCCGGCGGTGCCAACGCCCGGCCCTTCATCACCCACCACAACACCCTGGATATCGACATGTATATGCGCATCGCCACGGAGCTGCACCTGAAGCGGCTGATCGTGGGCGGTATGGAGCGCGTGTATGAGGTGGGCCGGATCTTCCGCAACGAGGGCATGGACACCAAGCACAACCCCGAGTTCACCACCTGCGAGCTGTATCAGGCGTTTACCAACCTGGACGGCATGATGGACATTCTGGAGGGCATCCTCACGGGAGCCGCCAAGGAGATCCTGGGCACCTATCAGGTCACCTGGATGGGCCACGACATCGACCTGACCCCCAGCTGGCAGCGCGTCACCATGGCCGATGCCGTGAAGAACGTCACCGGGGCCGACTTTATGGCCTGCATCGGCGACGCCGACCGGGGCGTGGAGCTGGCCCGCAGCGTGGGCGTGGATATGGACGGCGTGCCCCACACCTGGGGCAACGCCCTGTATGAGACCTTCGACCAGAGGGTGGAGGAGACCCTGATCCAGCCTACCTTTATCACCATGTACCCCGTGGAGGTCAGCCCCCTGGCCAAGCGCAGTCCCGCCCAGCCGGAGCTTACCGAGCGGTACGAGATGTTCATCTGCGGCTGCGAGATGGGCAACGCCTTCTCCGAGCTCAACGACCCCATCGACCAGTATCAGCGCTTCAAGGCCCAGGCCGAAAAGCGCGCCAACGGCGACGACGAGGCCGACATGATGGACGAGGATTTCGTTCTCGCCCTGGAATACGGCATGCCCCCCACCGGCGGTCTGGGCTTCGGCATCGACCGCTGCGCCATGATGCTCTGCGGCACCGACTCCATCCGGGATGTGATCCTGTTCCCCACAATGAAGCCGTTGGACTCTGACAAGAAGGTTTCCAAGGAAGTTTCTGCTCCTGCGGAGGCTACTCAGACTGCTCCCGTTGTGGAGGAAAAAATTGATTTTTCCAATGTTCAGATCGAGCCACTGTTCCAGGATCAGGTCGATTTTGACACCTTCTCCAAGAGTGATTTCCGTGCCGTAAAGGTCAAGGAATGCGAAGCTGTGAAGAAGTCCAAAAAGCTCTTAAAGTTCGTTTTGGACGACGGAACCGGCGTAGATAGGGTCATTTTGAGTGGTATTCACGAATATTATGAGCCGGTAGAACTGGTCGGTAAGACCTGCATTGCAATCACCAATCTGCCTCCGAGAGCGATGATGGGTATCGACTCCTGCGGTATGTTGATCTCCGCCGTGCATCACGAAAACGGTGAAGAAAAGTTGCATTTGCTGATGGTCGATCCTCACATTCCGGCAGGCGCAAAGCTCTATTGATTGCCCCAAAATTGTCGGTGCTTACGCCACAACTTACGCCAATTTACTCCGAGCTTACGCCAAAAATGCGTTTGGAATTTTGCGATTGCAGACAAGTTCCGATAGCATACGATAAGTTCATATGATTTAAGCCCGCTGATTTCGGTCAGCGGGCTTTTTCTATTTCTGCCCCTATTACATCCTCGTGATGTGATAGGGGCTTTTTTTGTCCCTGAAAGGCGGTCAGAAAAATTTTTTTGAAAAAATCCAAATTTGGTTCGTTCAAATCGAAAAAAATTTCCCAGTTGGTTAGTGAGGGCGAAAACCTCACGAACCTTGAAAATCGAATACACATTCAATAGGTACATTCCTGATCGGGGGTGAAAGCCCCAGCCGGATGAAGGTGCGCCACGAACTTCCTGCCCACAAGGGTTATCACGGAAAGCAAGGTTGGTAGCGATTCCGAACCATTCTGAAATATCCGCTTGCTACGGATAAGGCGATGAAACGATTCAGGGACAATGATACTTCCCTATGGGGCTGGCGGAGTACCCGGCAGAGGTGAGATTCCTATGAGTTCGGTCAGCAGCCGAACGCCTGTTGATTTCCTTTTACGCATTTGGGGGATGAGATCGAGTTAAATGCGACCACCAAAGCACAGGACTCCGCTTCCTGTGTTTTGGTGGATCAAGCGATCCAAATCTAACAAGAAGGAGGAAAAGCGAAATGCCAAACTGTAAAACCATTGCTATCTGCAATCAGAAAGGCGGCACAGGCAAAACGACCACAACGGTCAATTTGGGTGTCGGTCTTGCACGACTCGGTAAGAAGGTACTCCTTGTAGATGCCGACCCGCAGGGCGATCTCACGACTTGCCTTGGATGGCGAGATAATGACAGCCTTACGACGACCATTACCGATAAGCTATCCGGGGTTATCCGTGAGGATCATTCAGACCCGCAAAGCGGTATTCTGCGTCACGAGGAAAATGTCGATCTGCTCCCTGCCAACATCGAGCTGTCCGCTATGGAAATGATGCTTGTCACCGCAATGAGCCGTGAAACCATTCTGAGAAGCTATCTGAGCAAGGTCAAAGACAATTATGACTATGTACTGATTGATTGTATGCCTTCGCTCGGTATGGTAACTTTGAATGCTTTGGCGGCGGCAGATAGCGTAATCATTCCCGTGCAGGCGCAATATCTTCCGGCAAAGGGAATGACCCAACTGATGCAGACCATTGGAAAGGTCAGGCAGTACATCAATCCGAGCCTGCGAATCGACGGTATCCTATTGAACATCGTAGATAACCGCACCAACCTCGCCAAAAGCACTGCCGACGCACTGCGAAAGAACTTTGGGAGCGTTATTAAGATATACCGTTCCTCCATTCCTATGGCAGTGAAAGCCGCAGAGGTTGCTTCCAAGGGCGTAAGCATCTACAAGTATGAGCCGAGCAGTCCTGTTGCAAAGGCTTATGCTGAGTTCGCAAAGGAGGTGTCTGCCGATGGCAGGAAGAAAGAGCGACTTCACTCTGCCGACGCTCGATGACCTGTTTTCTACACAGGAGCTTCGGGACGATGCCAAGCTCAGTAAAATCCGAGATATTCCCCTTGAGCTGATCGACGATTTTCCAGACCACCCATTTAAGGTGCGGGACGACGAGGATATGATACAGCTTGTGGAGAGTGTCAAGGAGCGAGGAGTCATTACTCCGGCTACCGTCCGTCAAAAAGAGGACGGCAGATACGAGCTGATTTCTGGTCACAGGCGAAAACGGGCTTGTGAACTTGCCGGATTTGAAGCACTTCGCTGCGAGGTCGTAGACCTTGACCGTGACGCCGCCACCGTCCTTATGGTGGAAAGCAATTACCAGCGGTCGCAGATACTTCCCTCAGAAAAGGCATTTGCCTATAAAATGCGGCTGGAAGCGATGAAGCGGCAAGGACAGCGTTCAGATTTAACTTCGTCCCCAGTGGGGACAAAGTTTGATAGAAGTTCTGAAGCCATAACAGAAGAAACCGGCGATAGCAGAAATCAAATTCATCGCTATATCCGTCTGACAAACCTTGTGCCTGAACTGCTCGACCTTGTGGACGAAGGCAAAATTAAAATGCGTCCTGCGGTGGAGCTTTCCTATTTGGACGAGGACAGCCAGCGGGCGGTGGTTGATGAAATCGACCTGAACCAATGCACCCCGTCCCACGATCAGACCATTCGTATGCGGAAGTTCTTCACAGATGGAAAGCTCACGCCGGAGGTGGTGTCCGCCATTATGGGCGAGGAAAAGCCAAACCAGCGTGAGAAGATCGTCCTGCGTGGGGACAAGGTGCGAAGCCTGATCCCGAAAAATATCCCCATAAGCCAAACGGAGGATTATGTGGTCAAAGCACTGGAGCATTACAGTCGCTTTCTTCGTCAGCGGGCAGAGCGTGACAGCCGATAGGTACACGGAGTATGTTTCCTGCTGTCCCCTTCCTCACACTCCAACCCCTGAGAACTACCAGACTAACCGAAATAAACTATCTCCTGATTTATCTCTATCCCTCTAAGCTAAATCAATCTAAGAGCAAACGGAGTTCGCACAATTCGGAAAACTGCGTTTTGGCGGTATGATGAAAAGTTACGATTCAAAACGCACCTTTGTCGGAGCAGTTCTCATCGGGTAGAATGTTGTCGAAGGGAGTGAAGCGTATGAAATCCAAAATCGCAGTTATTATGCTCGCCGTATTTCTGTGTCTGACTACGGGATGCAACAACTCCTCGCATATTGCAGAAACGCCTGACCCCATTTCTTCTTCGGACAGTAACATCGTCCCCAGCGAATCAGAAACGGCTCAGGCAGAAAAGAAAACGGAGGTTGACCGTCCCCAAAGCACAGAATCGCAAACGGATAGCCGTGCCGCAGAGTTCCCGGCAAGCGTATCGGAAAGTGCCACCCAACCAACAGAGGTTCCCGATCAGGCTGACCACAGCACGGCAGTGCTGCCACAGCCGAGCGAACCTGAAAAGAAAACAGACGAGTCCGAACGCCGACCGGAAACCGCTGCCCCGACAGAAAAAGAACAGCCCACACCTCCGGCAACTGAGGAATCGACGCCACCGGAACCACCGAAAGAAGAACCTACTGAGCCGGTCTTTGACATTGACTACTGGATCAGCTTTGCCAAGAGCTACGCTGAGAGCATCGGACTTGCGCTTGACAGAGGAGCCGTGTATTGCTGGGATAACCCCATCGCAGCAGGTGAAAAATGCAAATACACCGAACGGGATATTCGTGGCTATCTCGACCGATATGCCAAGGACGACGAAATCACCGATGTGTGGATTTGGTATGAGCAGACCGGAAGTGGCTCTTATGAAATCTATATCGGCTACGCATAACAACAAAACACATTTCACCCGAAACGCATCGTCATTGCACGGTGCGTTTTTTATTTCCAAGGAGGTAACAAACAAAATGAAAAAGAACTTTTTCAAGCGAGGGATGGCGGGACTGCTTTCCCTCGTGATGTGCCTGACAGCCCTTGTGGGGATCGGCACAACTACTGCCTATGCCGCAGGAGAGAGAGCAGAGGTCTACCTTGTTTCTTTTCCGAGAAGCGGCGATGCTAATATTGATTACAGCGGTACTTGGGGGCATCCCAATCTCCGGTATATGAACGGCTGGCATTCCGGTGAGTCCAAGTACACTACCATTCGAGCAATGCACTCGTATGACGGTAACATCTGTTACTGCATTGAGCCGGGAGTACAGCAGGATACCGGCGACACTTATGCCAGTAAGGACGAAACCTTTTGGGACAACCTGCCCTCAGACATCAACAGCACCATTTCTCCCTACGATATAAAGCTATTCATCGGGCGTATTATGCAATACGGTTACACGGGACCCATCAGCACCTCGTGGCGTTCACAGAACCCTGCTGATGCCGCAACGCTGGCGGAAGCTATGGCAACACAGGTTCTCATTTGGGAAACCGTTGTCGGTGAGCGTGACGAGGACTTCGATTATGTAAGCCCCGGTAGCTACGATGCTGTTAAGGGCGTTATCAGCACTGCCCATCCGCTGTATGACCTGTTTTGCGATTACTATGACAGTATTGAAGCAAGCGTTCAGCGTCACTCTGCCATCCCCAGCTTTATGTCAAAAAACCCGAACAGAGCGCAGAGCGTGGAGTTGGAATGGGACGGTAGCAGTTACACCGCTACCCTGACAGACCACAACCGAGTGCTTTCCGATTACAGCTTTTCCGCTAATGAGGATGGCATTTCTTTCAGCGTCAACGGAAACCAGCTCATTATCACAGCAACGGATGCTCCTTCTGACAGCGTAAGAATTACCGCCAATAAGGTCGGTTCAACCCGCCGAGGTATCATTACTTGGACGGATGGGAGATACGCTCCCGGAGGCGGTATTCAGGATGTTGTCAGCTATGCTCAAGAGGTTAATGACCCGGTGCAGGCATTCCTCAATCTGAAGGTGTCCTACGGCGCTGCTAAGATCGTCAAGACTTCGGAGGACGGCAAGGTGGATAACCTCACCTTTACCGTCACCGGTAACGGCATCAATCAGACAGTCAAGACCAACTCCAGTGGCGAAATTCAGATCGACAACCTAATGCCCGGCGTTTACACCGTGACCGAGATGGATTACGACAAGTATGAGCCGCAGGAGTCTCGCCGTGTGACGGTGGTTTCCGGTCAGGTTTCTACCGTAAACTTCAACAACAAGCTCAAGCGTGGAGATTTGCAGATCGTGAAGTCTTCGGAGGACAATCTCAACGAGGGTGTGACCTTCCACCTTTACGGAACTTCACTCTCCGGCATTGCCGTGGACGAGTATGCCGTAACCGATGCAAACGGCGTGGCGACCTTTGAAGATGTCCTCATTTCCGGTTCCATCCCCTATACCGTGGAGGAAGTGGACACTGCCGTTCGCTATGTTGTTCCCGAAGCGCAGTCTGCGCCTATCAACTGGAACGAAGTCACGAACCGCAGCTTTCTCAATATTTTGAAGAAGTTTTCCGTGACCGTTACCAAGAGCGACGCTGAAAACGGCACGGCGCAGGGTGATGCTTCTCTTGCCGGGGCTGTTTATGGCATCTATAAGGGCGAAACACTTGTTGATACCTACACCACCGACAAAAACGGGCAGTTCGTAACCAAGGAGTATATCTGCGATAACGACTGGACGGTGCGGGAGATCACCCCGTCTGAGGGCTATCTGCTTGATTCCACCGTTCATAAGGTCGGTGCAGAGCCGCAGCTTTATACCGTGGAGCATAATCAAACGGCAAATGATGTGACCGAGCAGGTCGCAAAGGGCAATATTGCCATCATCAAGCACACCGATAACGGTGATACGCAGATTGAAACGCCCGAAAGCGGCGCAGAGTTTGCCGTGTACCTGAAAGCCGCAGGCAGCTACGAGGTTGCCGAGGACACCGAGCGTGATTATCTCACCTGTGATGAAAACGGCTTTGCCCAGACCAAGGATATGCCTTACGGCATCTACACCGTCCATCAGGTGTCCGGCTGGGAAGGCAGCGAGCGGATGCCCGACTTTGATGTGTTCATCTCCCAGAACGGGGCGACCTACCGCTATCTCCTCAACAACGCTCCCTTCAACAGCTTCATCAAGATCGTGAAGCAGGATGCCGAAACCGGAAAGACCATTCCGTATGCCGGTGCAGGCTTCCAAATTTACGACCCGAACGGCAATCTCGTGACGATGACTTTCACTTACCCCACGCCAACCACCATTGATGTGTTCTATACCGATGCCGAGGGATCGCTGGTCACGCCGGAAAAGCTACCCTTTGGTAAGGGATATTCCATCGTCGAGGTGCAGGCTCCTTATGGCTATGTGCTGGACGATACACCCGTGTACTTTGATGTCACGGAGGATAATGCAAGCGAGGAAAGCGGGGTTACAGTGGTCAAAGTAGAGAAACCCAATATGGCACAGAAAGGCACCATCACGGTGGAAAAGACCGGCGAGGTGTTCTTTGGTGTTTCCGTCAGCGGCGGCGTGGATGAAAGCGGCAAGGAGCTGCCCACCGTTTATCAGCCGCAGTATGAAAAGCGTGGACTTCCCGGTGCGATCTATGAGATCGTCGCCGCAGAGGATATTATCACGCCGGACGGCACTGTCCGAAATCAGAAGGGCGAGGTCGTGGACACCGTAACTACCGACGAAAACGGTGTCGCTACCAGCCGGGAACTCTATCTCGGCAAATATGAGGTGCGAGAGATCACAGCACCCCACGGGATGGTGCTCAATCCCGAACCCCATTCCGTTGGGCTTGTCTACGCCGGTCAGAATGTTGCCGTAACAGAAACGGCGACTTCGTTCGAGAACGAGCGTCAGAAGGTGGAAATCAGCCTTGTAAAGTCCATCGAGCAGAATGAGCACTTCGGCATTGGCACAAACGGTGAAATGAAGAACATTTCCTTTGGGCTGTTCGCCGCCGAGGAAATCGTATCTGCCAGCGGCACTTCCATTCCCGCAGACGGTCTTGTTGAGATCATCTCTCTGAATGAGGACGGAACGGCAACAGTTAAGACCGACCTTCCTTTTGGAAACTACTATGTGCAGGAGCTTGCTACCGACAGCCACTATATGCTGTCCGATACCAAGTATCCCGTAACCTTTGGGTATGCCGGTCAGGATACGGCAGTTGTAAAGATTGCCGCTAACGACGGCAAGGCAATCGAAAATGATCTGATTTACGGTTCTGTTTCCGGTAAGAAGGTCGATGAAAACGGCGATTCCCTCGGCGGTGCGCTGATCGGACTGTTCCGCACGGATGACGGCGAGTTTACAAAGGAAAACGCTCTGATGACTGCCACTTCTGCTGAAGATGGTAGTTTTTCTTTTGAGAGCATCCCTTACGGCACTTGGTATGTCCGTGAAATCGAACAGCCCGCCGGCTTCGTGCTGGACGATACCATCTATCCCGTGACCATCGGCGCAGACGGTCAGGTCGTGGAGATCAAGATCGTCAACAGGTATGTCCGTGGAAACATCCATCTGACCAAGGTGGATTCCGAATATCCTGACAATAAACTGACCGGAGCGACCTTTGAGGTCTATAAGGACAGTAACGCAAACGGCAAGCTGGACGACGGTGATGAACTGCTCGGCACACTGACCGAAAAGGAAAAGGGCGATTACAGTATGAACGACTTGTTCTACGGTCGCTACTTCGTCAAGGAAACCAAAGCGCCGGAGGGGTTTGTCCTTGATACCGGCGTGTATGAAGTGATGATCGACACGGACGGAAAAACCTGCGAGGTGGAGAACAAGGCAGGCGTCGGCTTCATCAATGATGCGATGCGTGGCAACCTGAAGATTGTTAAAACCTCCTCTGACGGCAAGGTCAAGGGCTTCGCTTTCCGAATTACCGGAGCAAATGGCTATGACAATATCCTTGAAACCAACGACAAGGGTGAGATCTTCATTGACGGGCTTCGCATCGGGGACTACACCATTTCTGAGGTAAGCAACTCGGCTTCTTCGATGTATGTTATCCCTGCTGATAAGAAGGCAACGGTCAAGATCGGCTCCACTACCATTGTGGAGATGCACAATGTCCTGCGTGATACGCCCAAGACCGGCGACACAACCAATTTGCCGCTGCTCTATACCCTTGCAGGACTGTCCGCAGTGGGCATCGCTGTGTGCGGCGTTATCGGCTTCAAGAAAAAGAAAAAGGAGGATCGTAACTAATGGAACCTAAAACCATCGTGGCTATCGTACTGGTAGCCTTTATCATCGGCGGCTTTATCTTCTTGCAGGTCAGAAAGAAAAACAAGAAGTGAGCCAATCACCTATGGGGCGGAGCGATAAACTCCGCCCCTTTTCTACTACCAGAAGGAGGGAGAAAATGAACCGAATCAATACCGTTGAAAACAAAGTGCTTCAGATCCTGCGGGATTCGCCGGAAACACGGTATGAGGATATGAAGCTGTATTACCGCTACTACAACCGCTATGCCGATGATCTCCGTGCCGGCGAGCTGCCGCTGGGGGACTTGGCATACAACTACAAATTCTACGGACTGCCGTGCTTTGAGTCCATCCGCAGGGCAAGGCAGCGTGTGCAGTCTCTTTTCCCCGAACTGTCCCGAAAGGAAGTCAGGGAGAGTGACGGCGGCGTTGTTATCGTCATCAATATTCTTTGAGGTGGCGGTTATGAAAAGTGAAAAGCGTATGGTGGGCGATTACACCGTCCTGTGTGCCGTGAATATCGGCTCCCGTGAAATCATCCTTGCTGAAAACGAGCAGGACAAGAACGGTGAACGCTTCCTGTGCTGCTATGGGGAGCGCAACGACATCTTTCAGCGATACTCCGAATGTGCCGTTGGCGACGATTATATTGATGCGGCGCTGTTCTTTGCGGAGCGCATCAAGAGGGACGCTGAACTGTTTCGGTCAGAGGTTGAGAAGCTGGATATTCCCGTGACGGTTATTGCCGAAGCGGACTGTATCCCCGACCACTACAAAAATGACATCAACGGAAAGGTCATCGCTATCAACCCCGCTGCTCTCAAGCCGGAATACCGGCGAGCCGACCGGCAGCTTTATCTCGTAACGGGAGGCTTCGGCGCTTCGGCAAACAGCCGTGGCAGCGCTGTTTTTTGCACGAATCTCTATGACGGGAAACCGACCCGGTATGAGCGAATGGATGTGATGGGTGAAGTAAAAACGGAATGTATGCCGCACTGGGCGGTCAATAAGGCGACCGTACTCAAACACATTCAGGGCAATAAGCTGATCTTCGAATACGGCGGCAAGCATTTCTGCCCCTATCGCCTGTTTACAAAAGCGGAGGACACTCTGGACTTCATTTCAAGGCACACGGCAAGAGATAACGACCTCGGACTAACGGACAAACCCAATGCCGGGGACAAAAGCTACTATGACCATTCGGCGTTCTATGAAAGGTCGAGCATAAAAAACTGCGACCTTTTCATTTGCGTGGACAACGGGAAACTCTACTGTCCGGGCGAAAAAGAGATGTTTGAATGGCGCGGCGAAGTCGGGAAAGCGGACTTTGATGGAAAAACAAAGGCGAAACCAAGCCGCAACAAAGACTATGAACGATAAGGAGGATACCGCAATGGCAACAGTAAAGAAAACAGCAGCCGAACAGGGCTTGCAGCAGAAAATGAAGGTGCTGGCAAAGCTCTTTGACGCAGGCTGTAAAACCGAAAAAGACTTGAAGGCGCTGACCTTGCCGACGATCCTGAAAATCCCCGATGTGACCGTGCCGGATATGACAGTCATCACCGAGCTTCAGGAGCAGGTCGCAAAGAATCGTCTTTTCTCATACTTGGGAGGTGGAACAGATGAGCCAAGCGACACGACCGAATGACCGCCACATCATTTGGAGCAACCAAAACCTTGATGTGGACGACTGGCGAGAGGACTACAAGGAGTTCCTTGAAGCCAACGAGCTGGACGACGACCCGAATGATGAGCAGGCACTCTATGAGTGGATGGAGGAAACCAATTACGACTACCTCTCCGATGAGCGAGTCAACCTGAATGTTCAGCTTTCCCAGCCGATCATTGTCATTGGCGACATCGGCAGATGGAACGGCAGAGTGATGGGCTACAAGGACATCCCCTCCGGCAACATCCGAGATTGCCTGTATGCCGATACCGACTATACCGAATGGTATGTAGATAAGTACGGCGATCTTCGTGCCGATGCCGCCCACCACGACGGCAAAAATCACTATCTCTACCGAGTGTTTAAGGAAGGCGTTTCCGAGACACAGATGGAAAACCTGAGAGATAAAATCTATCACGGCAAAGCCACACGAGCCGATATTACCCGGCTGACCCGGCGACTTGGGGATGAGATCGCCGCCGTTTACGGCTTTGACATCCCGAAACAACGAACACTGCAAGAAAGGGGCGCAAGATAATGACAGATTTCACACTGCGACCGCTGACCGTTCCCGAACGCAAATACACCTACGCTCAAAGCTCGCAGCTTCAAGGGCAGACAGGCAATATCGGTTATCTGCGTGGGGACTTCGGCTCAAGCGGCGATCAGTTTTATACCACTTGGTTTGATACCCGACCGCAATGGAAAAGCGATGAGTTCAAGCGGGACTTGGATGATGTAATCAACGCCCTGCGCTCCGAGGAGTACGGACTGCTTCAAAGCCGTTCTCAGATGGTGCGTTATGGGCGTGAGAACAAGGAAAGCGAAATGCAGGGTGCTTATACCACTGAGTTCGGCTTCCGAGCAGATACCGAGAAATATGCGTTCGTGCTTCGCTGTAATCCAACGAGGGGCGACTATAACTTCTACTGCCTCTGCTATGTAAAGGAATGGCTGGACAAGCACATCGAAGAAGCCAACCGGGATATTCGCTTTATTGACAGCCACTATAAAGAGCTGTTCCGCATCCCCGACGGCGAGCGCATCATCGTAACAGACCGTGATGGCAAGACGGAAAGCTATCCCTGCCGCTATATTGATAACTATCACACCGAGGTTGGGCGCAATCTCTTTCACATTTGCGAGTTTGCCGAGCGTATGGAGCAAGGCGGCTGTACCTACGCTCCAATGGAGCCGCCCTTGCCTCCGATATGCTATTCCATACTCCCGTCTACCGGCGAAGTCATTCAAATCGACCGCTGGCAAAAGGGCTATACCGCCACAAGTTTTAACGACGGGAACCGTGCAGAGAACGAAGCAATTAAAGACAAGTTCAATGAAAAGCTGGGTGTCAGCAAGGCACAGGAGCAGGCGATGCTTGCAGGTTCTATGATCCGGTGGGACTCCATTGCCGCCAAACCCAAGAGCTATGATGAGAACGGCAAAGCCATCAAGCCCAAAGACTATGAACGATAAGGAGGTGTCCGCCGATGGCACGAAAATACGACTTCATTTCGGAGCTGTATAACCGAACCTGCAAAACGGTCGTTGCAAACCCCGCAAGCTGGGAGGCGTTTCTGCGCTCTGCCTGTTACAACTACCGTCTGCGCTTTGATGAGCAACTTTTGGTTCACGCACAGCGACCGGACGCCACCGCCGTTCTTCAGATCGACGACTGGAATAAAAAATTCGGGCGTTGGGTCAACCGTGGCGCACACGGCATTGCCGTCTTTGAGGATGCCGACCAACGCCGCCAGCGGCTTGTCCACTACTTCGATATTTCCGACACGCATCCAAGCCGCTTTTCCCGCAGAGTTCCCATTTGGCAAATGCAGGACGAATACACGGCAGAAGTGATCGACACGCTGGAAAGTACCTTCGGAGAGCTGGACGACAAGGAAACCCTTGCCGTTGCCATCGAGTCGGCGGCAAGAAATGCCGTAGAGGACAACATCCCCGACTATCTTACCGACCTTCTTTACAGCGTGAAAGACAGCTTCTTAGACGGCGTATCCGAAGAAGAAATCACCCACATTTTCAAAACGGCGGTGAGAAACAGCGTTGCCTATATGATGATGATCCGCCTGGGCATTGAAGCCGGAGAATACTTTGAACCCGATGATCTTCGGGATGTGGTGAATTTTACGACGCCTGCCACGCTGAACGCCCTCGGCTATGCCACCAGCGATATTGCGGAGATGGGACTTGCGGAGATTTCTCGCACCATTCTTGCCCTCGACCGTCAAAATCGCATAATTGCAGAGAAAACCAAAGCCGATTACAATGTAGGCAAAGAAAAAACCGAAAGGAGTCCTGACGATGAACGAGATCACTTACACGAGGCAGGGGGATTATCTGCTCCCCGATCTGACAATGCCGGAGCAGCCGGAGCTGTCGATGGGCAGGTACGCCCGGATGCGGAAGAAGTTCCTGAAGGAGCATCACAAGGTACGCTACTACACCCTGCTGACGAGCTGCGCCCTGAACGAGCATCTGAACGACACGGAGCGCAGAGCGAACGAGATGGAACAGATGCTGACGGAGCAGATGGCAGCGTCGGAGGGCGTGACGGAGAATCTGAAAGCGACGGATATGATGAGCTGGGTTCGGAAGATGAACAGTATCCGGAGCCGGGTTCAGGAGATCGTGATGACGGAGGTAATCTTCGCTTAGACTACTACGACCGAAGCCACGAGGATAAAAGCCTGCCGTTCTTCGGCAATGACGATACTATCCGTGAAATGTTCGGTACAACACCGCACCTGAAATCGGACAAAAATGAGATTCGGGCATTCTTTGAAGCTACCGCTGATGAGAACGCCCGTATTTCTTATATCAAGCGCATTTTCAACAACGACTATACCGAGGTCATTCTGAGCGATGGACGGCGTGTGGGCTACAAGACCTATCAGAATGTGTTGCAGCTTTGGGAGGGCAGTTATCTCTCCCGCACGGCACAGAGTTTCTATGATTGGGGCGTGATCGCCCAGCATTTTGAAGCGATGCGGCTGCTTGGGGAGTTGCAGGACACGATGAAGCCGCTGCCGTCCATTGATGGGCAGATGAGCTTAATGATGGAAGGAGCAGAGGACCAAAAAACCGCTGCTTTTACTTTTTCTCAGGAGATTATTGATGCTGTACTCACCCGTGGCAGCGGCATTTCCGAGGGAAAAATGCGTATCTATGAGCAGTTCCAAAGAAGCCTTTCTTCGAAAGAGAATGCCGATTTTCTGAAAGAGGAATACGGCTGGGGCGGTGCTTATCCCGTAATCACCGGAACCGGCATTGATGAGCAGCACGACGGTAAGGGCATCCGTATTTCTAAAGGTATCGGAAGTGATAAGCCCCACATCGACCTGAAATGGAGTCAAGTGGAGAAGCGTATTGCCGAGCTGATAAGGCTCGACCGCTACCTGAACCCCAAGGAGATGGCGCAATATCCCGAATGGTTGAAACAGCAGGAAGGACGCCGTGCAGAGCTTGCCGAGGAACGCAGGAACAGAGAAATCCTCTCTGTAGTACCACCCGAAAAAGAAACTGCCGCCAAGTCGGAGCCTGCCGAGTATGCCTACCACCTCGGTGATAAGGTGTATCTCGGTGCCGGTGAATTTGAGATCCTGCATTTTGACGATGAGCGTGTGACGCTCTACGATACGCAGTTTCCGCTTTTCAACAAGGAAATGACGAGAGCCGAGTTCGACAGCAAGGTGCAGGAGAACCCGCTGAATGACCATTTGAAGGTCGCTAATAAACAGCCCGAAGAAAAGGCGGTTGAGTTCGACATCGGGATGGGTTATCTCGGCAACGGACTGACCGTTTGGAACCGTGCCGTGGAGGTCAATGGGGACTATCAGAACATTGCCCACATCTCCCCCGAAGGTGAGATCACCTTCTATGTGCAGGACTTGCCGCAGAGCGTTGTGGAGCGTATCAGACAGACGGCAGAAAGAGAAAAGCCAAAGGATGCTGCTTTGCCGGAGTTCTATCAGGCGTATCTTAAAACCAAAGCAGACAATCCGAGTAGCCTTTTGCTGTATCAGGTGGGTGATTTCTTTGAAGCCTATGCCGATGACGCAGAGGTCGTCGGGACTGCTCTTGACTTGACGCAGACGACCCGTGCCGTTGATCACAACACTCGTGTCCCAATGGTAGGATTTCCGCAGCACCGCTTGGAAACCTACCTTACAATGCTGACCGACAGAGGGTACGATGTAGCGGTCAACGCTTTGGAGGACGGCGAACGCAGTAACCGTACCGTGGTTTCCACCACAAAGGAAGCTCCAGTCGAGTCCAAACCTATCGGCAGGATCGACTATCTCGGCACGGACGGCAAGGTCGGTGAAAGCATCGAGTACACCAGTCCTTATCAGTTTGAGAAGGACATCAAGGAGGAAAACTACTACGGTGTGCCGATGAGCATTGTTCTGTATAAGGACAAGGACGGCAACACGATTCCGCACGGTTTTATCGCACAGCTTGACCCACCGCCCAAGGGCTTTGAGATCATCGACAGCCCGTATTTGCCGGAAAATGCTCTGGACAAGGCGAAGCATCTCATTGATGATTTTTGCCGTGAGGAGTATCAGCGTGAGGATGGTGCGGACTACACCGATCTTACTGATGTCGGCGTTGCCTACACCACGACTGAGGACGACAAGCACGAAATACAGGCAAGGGTCAATCTTGTGGATTTCCGCATCGAAACTCTTGCAGACGGCAAGGTCGTCCGAAGTGTGCAGTATTCGTCCATTGAAGAACTGACCGAAAAAGGACTGCAAGCATTGTCCTTTGACGACCTTGTTTATCTCTCCGAGGAAGAACTTGCACAGGTGGAAGCACCTCTTACCCCTGTTTGGGAGCATCCGAAGAAAAGCCGGGTGCAGACCTTTGATATTCATCCCGAAATCCCAATGGCAGACCGTCATACCTTTGACCTTGCTTCTCACGAGGTCGAGGAGGTCAACAAGAAAGAACGCTTCCACCGCAACTATGCGGCGATCACCGTTCTGAAAAGGTGTCAGGAAGAAAACCGCTTCGCCACACCGGACGAGCAGATCATTCTTTCCAAGTATGTTGGCTGGGGCGGTATTCCCGAAGCCTTTGATGAGCGAGCCGGTTCTTGGCAGACAGAGTTCGGGATGCTGAAAAACATCCTGACACCGGAGGAATACGCTTCCGCAAGGGAAAGCACTCTGACCGCTTTCTACACGCCTCCAACGGTTATCAATGCCGTGTATAAGGTGATGAAACAGCTTGGCTTCCGTGAGGGAAACATCTTGGAACCGTCCTGCGGCATCGGGCATTTTATCGGTATGCTTCCCGAAGAAATGAAGGAAAGCAAGATCTACGGTGTGGAGCTGGATACGGTTTCTGCCGGTATCGCACAGCAGTTATATCAAAAGTCCTCTATCGCCGCACAGGGCTTTGAGGAAACAAATCTCCCTGACAGCTTCTTTGATGCCGTTGTGGGGAATGTACCCTTCGGGGATTTCAAGGTTCCTGACAAGCGATACGACAAGCACAAGTTCCTCATTCACGACTACTTCTTCGCCAAATCCTTGGACAAGCTCCGTCCGGGCGGCGTAATGGCTCTCATCACCAGCAAAGGCACAATGGACAAGGAAAACTCCGCTGTCCGAAAGTATATTGCTCAGCGAGCCGACCTGCTTGGTGCTATCCGTTTGCCGAACAACACCTTTAAGGGTAACGCCGGAACGGAGGTCGTTTCGGACATTCTTATTCTGCAAAAGCGTGATCGCATTGTGGATATAGAGCCGGATTGGGTACAGCTCGGCACAGATGAAAACGGTATCCTGATGAACAGCTACTTTGTTGAGCATCCCGAAATGATACTCGGAGAGATGAAAATGGTGTCGGGGCGTTTCGGTCCCGAAGCCACCTGCGTCCCTTACGAGGGGGCAGACCTTGCCGAGCAACTCAGCGAAGCCGTTTCCAATATTCACGGTGAGCTGACCGCATATGAGGTGGAGGATGAGCTTGCAGAGGAGGACAATTCCATTCCCGCAGATCCCACCGTTCGCAACTTCTCCTATACGGTGCTGGACGATAGAATCTACTTCCGAGAAAACAGCCGTATGGCTCCGGTGGAGGTATCCGCTACCGCAGAGAACCGCATAAAGGGTATGATCCGCATCCGTGATTCGGTCAGAAAGCTGATTGAATTGCAGACAGAGGATTACCCCGACTCGGAAATTAAAGCGGAGCAGGAGCGATTAAACGCTCTTTATGATACCTTTTCCAAGCAGTACGGACTTATCAACAGCCGTGCCAACATATCCGCATTTTCGCAGGACAGCTCCTTTTCTCTGCTCTCGGCTCTTGAGGTCTTGGGCGATGAAGGGCAGCTTGAACGCAAGGCGGATATATTCTACAAGCGAACCATCAAGCCACACACCCCGGTCACTTCCGTAGATACCTCCAGCGAAGCACTTGCCGTTTCTATGGGTGAAAAAGCCCGTGTGGATATGGATTATATGTGCGAGCTGACCGGCAAGACCGAGGAAGAAATCTTTGCGGACTTGAAGGGCGTTATCTTCCTGAATCCGATGCACGGGTACGGCAATTCCACGCAGGCAAAGTACCTGATGGCAGACGAATACCTCTCCGGCAATGTCCGTGAAAAGCTGGCACTCGCCCGAAAGTCAGCGGAGCTTTACCCCGAAGATTATACCGTCAATGTGGAAGCCCTGGAACGGGTACAGCCGAAAGACCTGACCGCCAGCGAGATCGCTGTTCGGCTTGGTGCTACTTGGCTGCCGACCGAAATTGTCGAACAGTTTATGTTTGAGTTCTTGGGTACGCCGAGGTACGCACAGTGGAACATCAAGGTTCATTTCTCTGCCTATACCGGCGAATGGAACATTGAGGGCAAGTCCTATGACCGCAGCAATGTGAAGGCATACAGCACCTACGGTACGGGGCGCATCAACGCCTATAAGATCATCGAGGAAACACTGAACCTTAAGGATGTCCGCATCTTCGACTATGTAGAGGACGCAGATGGCAAAAAGAAAGCCATTCTGAACAAGAAGGAAACGGCAATCGCACAGGCAAAGCAGGAGCTGATCAAGCAGGGCTTTCAGGATTGGGTATGGTCTGACCCTGAACGCAGAGAACGGCTTTGCATCCTTTACAACGAGAAATTCAACAGCCTGCGTCCCCGTGAGTACGATGGAAGTCACATCGTTTTCAGTGGTATGAACCCGGAAATCGAGCTTCGGGAACACCAAAGAAATGCGGTGGCGCACATCCTATACGGCGGGAATACGCTGCTTGCACACGCCGTGGGCGCAGGGAAAACCTTCGAGATGGTTTCGGCGGCGATGGAGTCCAAACGGCTCGGACTGTGCAGTAAATCCCTGTTTGTCGTACCCAACCACCTCACCGAGCAGTGGGCATCGGAGTTCTTACAGCTCTATCCCTCAGCCAATATTTTGGTGGCAACGAAGAAAGACTTTGAAACCAAGAACCGTAAAAAGTTCTGCGGCAGAATTGCCACCGGCGATTACGATGCCATCATTATCGGGCATTCGCAGTTCGAGAAAATACCGATGTCCATTGAACGGCAGCGGGCGATCCTCGAACAGCAGCTTGATGAGGTAACGGAGGGCATTGCGGAACTGAAAAAGAACCGTGGAGATAACTTCTCCGTAAAACAACTGGAGCGCACAAAGAAATCTGTCAAGCAGAAGCTCGATAAGCTCAACGACCAATCCAAAAAGGACGATACCGTAACCTTTGAGGAGTTGGGTGTGGACAGGCTTTTCGTTGATGAGAGCCACTACTATAAGAATTTATTTCTCTTTACCAAAATGCGAAATGTAGGCGGCATTGCTCAAACCGAAGCGATGAAATCCAGCGACCTCTTTATGAAATGCAGGTACTTGGACGAGCTGACCGGAGGGCGTGGGACAGTGTTTGCGACAGGAACGCCGATCTCCAATTCGATGGTCGAGCTTTACACCATACAGCGGTACTTGCAGTACAACACTCTTGTTCAGAACAACTTGCAGCACTTCGATGCCTCGCTGTCCGTTCCAAGGTTATCGAGGAAAAGGTGGGTGCAGCCCGAGCAGAGGAAGAAAAATCAAAACGAAAGGAGAACCGCAACTATGAACAACGGCGGTGATGCGGCTGAGCAGGTCGTCAGGCTCTCGCTTGAAGGCTTTGAAGTTGCCGCAAAACTTACAGGCTCGGCGGCAAAGAATGTCGCCCTGCTTCTCGTGTCCGTGCTGAAGCAGGAACAACAGACCAAAGGCAAGGCACGGCTCACCAATATGATCAAGTCCGGCAAGGAACTGAAAGTATTTTCTATCCCGAACAAGGACTTGGCACAGTTCACCAAACAGGCAAAACGCTATGGCGTTCTCTATTGTGTCCTGAGAGATAAGAGCGCCAAGGGAGATGATGTACCCGTGGATATTATCGCCCGTGCAGAGGACGCTTCCAAAATTCAGCGCATTGTGGAACGCTTCGAGATCGGCAAGGTCGATAAGGCAGGCGTTATCACGCAGGCAGAGCAGGACAAGGCTGACCGTGAAGCGGTGGCACGGGAAGTGCCGACCAAAACCAAGGGCGAGATCATCGTGGAGGAAGCAATGGGAAAGCCTTTGCAGAAAGAAGGTCAGTCCCACGAAAACCCTACGGTCGCAAAGACGGAAAAAAGCCCTCCGTCCGAGCGAAGCTCCGAGATCAGCGGTACGGCTATTGACCGGGGTACAGCAAAGCAGGCAGACAAGAAGCCTTCCGTGAGAGAAAAGCTGGAGCGCTACAAGACTGCTGCAAAAGCTGACAAGGAAGCAGACCGTGCCGAGCCTGCGCTTCCCAAGGAGAAAAGCAAGACTCCAGAACCGAACCGTCAGACGGTTCACACCCAGCCGAAAAAGCATAAGAAATCGAAAGAGAGGTAATCAGCTATGACTAACAATTTCACTCCCAAGAAGTCCGGGACTGCGGCTCGTCCGCAGCTCTCCCCGGAGGAATACGCCGCCAAGAAAAAGGCGGAGAAAGATGCCGTGTATCAGATGATCGACGATACCGCTACTGAGATCGTCCGTGACCCCGACAAGTTCAGGGCATATCTCGATACGCAGGCACGAATGGATCGCTACTCTGCCGCCAACGCTCTGCTCATTTACAAGCAGCAGCCGCAGGCGACTCAGCTCAAGGATTTTCGTGATTGGCAGGAGGACGGCGTGAAGGTCAACAAGGGTGCTAAGAGCCTGTCCATTCTTGAACCTGTTGAATACACCAAGAATGACGGCTCTACCGGCATTGCCTACAATGTCAAGAAGGTATTCGATGTGGCGCAGACCAGCGGCAAGAAGCCTGCTGCACCTACCCTTGATCGTGACCCCCGAAAGCTCGTTGCCATTATGCTCGACACGGCTCCCATTGATGTGAGCACTGTGGAGGAGCTGCCTTCTCCCAATATGGGAGCGTTCTATAAGAACGAGGATCAGACCCTCTATATCAAGCGGGACATTGGGGACAGCGTTGCACTCTGCCAGTGCGTGGCACAGGAACTTGGTCACGCTCAGCTTGCAATGAACTGCGAAGCATACAGCCGCAGGGATATGGGCTTTTCTGCCGTTTGCGTCGGTTATATGCTCTGCCGTAAGTTTGGCGTGGATGTGAAGAACTTCGCCATTGACCGTATCCCGGAGGAGCTGGCGGGCAAATCCCCCAAGGAAATTCGTGCGGAGCTTTCCAAGACCCGTTCTGCGATGAGCGAGATCGGCTCTCGTGTGTCGGAGGAAATCTACCGTCGCCGAGCAGACCGAAGCAAAGATCAGGAAAGATGAGGTGTGAGCGATGAAAGAGGAACGCTATCACATCGCCTTGGACGATTATGAACACGGCGTAGTGATTCGAGCTTTGAACGATACCAAAACCGAACTGATGAATGAGGGTAAATCCACCGATGCCGTGGATGATCTTATCATCAAGGTCGGGTATGCCCCAAAGAAAAAGTTCAAGGTAGTGGAAAGAAAGGACTGCTCCTGTCGTGAATCGAGATAATGACAGACAGACCTCGATCATTCTCGCCGTACTCGGCATCCTGCCGATTGTGTGGCTCGGACTTCTCATTGCACCATCCGTTAAGGGTGGCTTGCCGGAGATACTGCCGAGCTTGATGAATGTGATGAGCGACCCGTTTCATATAGTGCTTTGCGAGGACAGTGTAAAAACTGTCCTCGTTTTGCTTCTCTGCTATGGAATGGGCATCGGTATCTACTTCTCTACACGCAGGAACTACCGACGCCGAGAGGAACACGGCAGCGCAAAATGGGGCAATGCCAAAGCCGTGGACAAGAAATACCGGCAGAACCCACCGTCCGAAAATAAGCTGATGACGCAGGCAGTCCGTATCGGACTCAACGGCAAGAAACACCGCCGCAATCTGAACACCCTTGTCTGCGGCGGTTCCGGTGCCGGTAAGACACGCTTTTACTGTAAGCCGAATCTGATGCAGGCAAATACCAGCTTCGTGATTCTTGACCCAAAGGGCGAGATCGTCCGGGATGTGGGAAATCTGTTGGAGAAAAAGGGCTATGAGATCAGAGTTCTCGATCTGATCTCAATGGAAAAGAGCCACTGCTACAACCCGTTTGTCTATCTCCATTCGGACAACGATGTGCAACGGCTTGTGACAAATCTGTTCAAGAGCACAACGCCAAAGGGGTCACAAAGCAACGACCCGTTTTGGGATACCTCAGCTTCAATGCTGTTGTCTGCTCTCGTCTACTATCTTCACTACGAAGCACCGGAGGATGAGCAGAACTTTGCAATGGTAATGGAGATGCTACAAGCGGCTGCCATCGACAATGAGGAAGATCCACGACCCTCGCCGCTGGACTGCCTGTTTGCCGATTTGGAGTTGGACAGACCCGACCACATCGCTCTGAAATACTATCGGTCTTACCACACCGGTTCGGCAAAGACTCTGAAATCCATTCAGATCACACTTGCCGCAAGGCTTGAAAAGTTCAACTTGGAGAGCTTGGCGGCACTGACTTGTACCGATGAGCTTGACCTTGCTTCTATGGGCGAAAAGAAAGTGGCATTGTTCGCAATTATCCCAGACAATGATTCAAGCTTCAATTTCTTGGTCAGCATCCTTTATACCCAGCTATTTCAGCAGCTATTCTTTTCCGCTGACCATATTCACGGCGGCGCATTGCCAATTCCCGTTCACTTCCTAATGGACGAGTTCGCCAATGTCAGCCTGCCGGACGACTTCGATAAGATTCTTTCCGTTATGCGTTCACGTGGCGTGTTTGTGTCCATCATTCTTCAGAACTTGGCACAGCTCAAGGCACTGTTTGAAAAGCAGTGGGAATCCATCGTCGGCAACTGCGATGAGTTCCTCTACTTGGGCGGCAATGAGCAATCTACCCACAAGTATGTGAGTGAGCTGCTGGGCAAGGAAACCATCGACACGAATACCTACGGAAAGAGTTCCGGGCGGAGCGGAAACTATTCCACCAACTATCAGATCAGCGGTCGAGAGCTTCTGACTCCCGATGAGGTTCGTATGCTTGATAACCGCTACGCCATTCTGTTCATCCGAGGGGAACTCCCCGTGATGGACTTAAAATACGACATTCTCAAGCACCCCGCCGTTGACCTGACTGCCGACGGAAACGGCGGCGTCTATCAGCACGGCAAGGTCACAAGTAATGTTGCGACCATTGAGGTGCAGTACCTCGACCCCGATACTCTGCCGGATACAGAGGTATCGGAAACCACCTATGAGCTGCTGTCCGATGAGGATTTCAACTCGGAAACCAACAACAATACAACAAAATTACGGAGGTAACTAATATGAACATTTTCAAGAAGAAAACCGAGAAGCATACCGAAAAGCTGCCTATGACCGGCAAGGTTAAGAAGGGCTTCCGCATTTACTGCACCGCCATTATGGGTGCAGCACTCGTCCTCGGCACTTCGGTTACGGCGTTTGCCGCAAACGACCCCATTACCGTTATCAACAACCTGTCTACCTTTATCTTCGGGCTGATCCGTGCCATTGGTCTTATCCTGTTGGGCTTCGGCGTTGTGCAGGTCGGTCTGTCCCTGAAGTCCCACGACCCCTCTCAGAGAGCGAACGGTTTCCTGACCCTTGCAGGCGGCGTCATCATCACCTTTGCAAAGGAAATCCTCGACCTGATTGTCGGCTAAGAAATTTCACACCGAGGGGTGTTCCCGAAAAAGTGGGAGCACCCCTTAACTCTATGAAAAGGAGGTGCTTTTCGTGAGCGACAACTGGGTCGTACAAAACCTTGAAAACGCATTGGAAACTTGGAACGAGAAGCTGGCAGAGATTTGGCAGCTTATCACGACAACGCCGCAGGACTTCAAAGGCGGTGGGATATGGAGCGTGATCGTCAACATCAACGGCGCAGTGCAGTCTATCGGACTTGCACTCCTTGTGCTGTTTTTTGTTGCCGGTATGGTCAAAACCTGCGGCTCGTTCACAGAAGTCAAGAAACCGGAACACGCTCTGAAGCTGTTCGTTCGCTTCGCTATCGCAAAGGGTGCCATCACCTACGGTATGGAGCTGATGCTCGCCTTGTTCAACATCGTTCAGGGAACGATTTCGACAATTATGGGTTCGGCAGGCTTCTCAACACCACAGCAAACAGTCTTGCCGCCCGAATTGATTACCAGCGTTGAGGAATGCGGATTCTTTGAAAGCATACCGCTATGGGCTGTCACGCTTATCGGAGGGCTGTTTATCACCGTAATGTCTTTCATCCTGATAATGACCGTGTACGGGAGATTTTTTAAGCTCTATATGTATACGGCACTTGCGCCCATTCCACTTTCCACCTTCGCCGGTGAACCGAGTCAGAATGTGGGCAAGTCCTTCATCAAAAGCTACTGCGCCGTTTGCTTGGAGGGGGCAGTGATCGTGCTGTCCTGCATCATCTTCTCGCTCTTTGCGTCCTCACCGCCCGTAGTAAACCCCGATGCGGCGGCGGTTACGCAGGTGTGGAGTTATATAGGCGAACTGCTCTTTAATATGCTCGTTCTCGTTGGCTCGGTCAAGATGAGCGACCGCATTATCCGAGAGATGATGGGACTGTAAGGAGCGCACTATGAAAAACAACACCAAAATCTATAACCGCTTCAAGGGGTTTACCCTTGAGGACTGCGATTGTCGATATTGTCTGTACTATGGTGGCAGACGCAAAGGCAAGGTGAACTGCCTTGCGGATGAATGCGTCTGTGCCGAGGAAATCCGTCAGGCAAAGGAAAGCTATCGCAGAGAAAGGAGCTTCAATGGAAGTTAAGATCAACCGAGAAATCCGCAACTATACGGAGGCAATGTTCTTTGGACTGTCTATGCGACAGTTCATTTTTTCTGCCTGCGCCTGCGTGGTGGCAGTGGGACTCTATTTCCTGCTCAAGCCATATGTCGGCACGGAAACCGTATCGTGGATGTGCATTTTGGGAGCCGCACCCTTTGCGGCTCTCGGCTTTATCAAATACAACGGAATGACGGCGGAAAAGTTCGTATGGGCTTGGTTCAAATCCGAGTTTCTGATGCCAAAGAAACTGACCTTCCGTTCTACCAACACCTACTACGAAATGATGAAGCCTGAAATGGAACACAAGCAAAAGGAGGTATTGAAAGCCAATGATTAAAACGCTTCGCAACCTGCTCAAACAGGATAAAGAACGATTTGTTGTGCCGAGGGGCGTCCAGGATGTGATCCCCATCAAGGCGATTTACGATGACGGTATTTTTCAGGTGGGTAGAGATAAGTTCTCCAAGACCTATAAGTTCAGCGACATCAACTATGCTGTCGCCAGTCGTGAGGATAAGGAAGCTATGTTCCTTGAGTATTCGGAGCTACTCAACAGCCTTGACAGCGGTGCAACCACCAAGATCACCATTAACAACCGCCGTTTGAACCGTGCAAACTTTGAGAAAACCATTCTTCTCCCCCTGAAGGGCGATGCTCTTGACGAGTACCGTGAGGAGTACAATCGAATGCTCCTTGATAAAGCAACCGGCGCAAACGCTATCATTCAGGAGAAGTACATCACCATTTCGGTATGCAAGAAGAATGTGGAGGAAGCGAGAAACTACTTTGCCCGTGTGGGTGCTGACCTGATCGCCCACTTCGGGCGACTCGGCAGTAAGTGCGTGGAGCTGGAGCCGGACGAACGGCTCCGCATTTTCCACGACTTTTACCGAGCCGGTGAAGAAACGGAGTTTCGCTTCGACATCAAGGAAACCCGCAGAAAGGGTCACGACTTCAAGGATTTCATCTGCCCCGATTCGATGGAGTTCACGGGCGACTATTTCAAGATCGGTGAGCGTTACGGCAGAGTGCTGTTCCTGCGGGAGTACGCTTCCTATATCAAGGACAGTATGGTTGCCGAAATGACCGACCTCAACCGCAATCTGATGATGTCCATTGATGTTATCCCCGTACCCACGGATGAAGCCGTGCGAGAAGCCGAAAGCCGTCTGCTCGGCGTTGAAACCAATGCGACCAACTGGCAGCGTCGGCAGAACGCCAACAACAACTTTTCTGCCCAGCTTCCCTACGACATTGAACAACAGCGCAAGGAAATGAAAGAGTTCCTTGACGACCTGACGACCCGTGACCAGCGAATGATGTTTGCCGTTCTGACGATGGTTCACACGGCGGACACCAAGGAGCAGCTTGATAACGACACCGAAGCTCTGCTTACTACGGCAAGAAAGCACTTGTGTCAGTTCGGCATTCTCAAGTTCCAGCAGCTTGACGGGCTGAATACGGCGATGCCCTTCGGTGTCCGCAAGATCGAGTCGTTCCGTACTCTGACCACAGAGAGCCTTGCGGTCTTTATCCCGTTCCGTGTGCAGGACATTTGCCACACCAACGGCGTTTACTACGGTCAGAATGTCATTTCCAAAAATATGATTATCGCAGACCGCAGACAGCTCCTCAACGGCAACGAGTTTATTCTCGGTGTTTCGGGCGGTGGTAAGTCCTTTACCGCAAAAGGCGAGGTCATCAATCAGGTGCTTGCCGGCAACGCAGACATCATTATCATTGACCCGGAGCGAGAATATTCCCCCCTTGTTCGAGCACTTGGCGGCGAGATCATCAACATCTCTGCCACTTCTCCCACCCATATCAATGCGATGGATATGAACCGGGAATACGGTGACGGCGCAAATCCCGTTATCCTGAAATCCGAGTTCATTATGTCCTTGTGCGAACAGCTTATCGGTGGTAACAACCTCGGTGCAGTGCAGAAGTCCATCATCGACCGCTGCACGGCAAGCGTCTACCGTACCTATCAGCAGAACAACTATACCGGCGAAGTGCCGACCTTGCAGGACTTTAGAGCAGAGCTTTTGAAGCAGTCCGAACCTGAAGCGCAGGAGATCGCCCTTGCCATTGAGCTGTTTACCAACGGTTCTCTGAATACCTTTGCTAAGAAAACCAATGTGGACACGGACAACCGCCTGATCTGCTATGACATTCTCGACCTCGGCAAACAGCTTATGCCCATCGGTATGCTGGTCGTTCTCGACTCTATCCTGAACCGTATTACGCAGAACCGAGCCAAGGGTAAGAGCACCTTCATCTTCATCGACGAGATCTACCTTCTGTTCCAGCACGAGTACAGCGCAAACTTCCTGTTCACCCTGTGGAAGCGTGTACGAAAGTATGGCGCTTATGCGACCGGCATCACGCAGAATGTGGACGATCTGCTCCAGTCCCACACGGCAAGAACGATGCTGGCAAACTCCGAGTTCATCGTGATGCTCAATCAGGCATCCACGGACAGATTGGAGCTTGCGAAGCTGTTGAACATCTCGGATACCCAGCTTTCCTATATCACCAATGTGGATGCCGGTCACGGACTGATCAAGGTCGGCTCCAGCCTTGTTCCGTTTGCCAATAAGTTTCCCAAAAACACGAAGCTCTACAAGCTGATGACTACCAAACCGGGCGAGGGTGCTTAAATTCTTCAAAAAAGGTATTGACTCTGACGCTGCGTAATGGTTTATGCTATAATTACCACGAAGGAGGATGATACCAATGATGACCGTCAATGAGGTGAGCAAGCTCACGGGGGTTAGCATTCGTGCCTTGCAGTACTATGACAAAATCGGTTTACTGCATCCGGCGGAATATACCGAAGCGGGCTATCGGCTGTATGACGATACAGCTCTGGAGCGCTTGCAGCAAATATTGCTGTTCCGTGAGCTTGAATTCTCTCTCAAAGAGATTCAGTCCATTCTTCAAAGTCCGGACTTTGATAGGGATCGGGCATTAGATCAGCAAATATGCTTGCTCACATTGAAAAAAGAGCATATCGAAAACCTTATCACCTTCGCTCGTGGACTAAAACAGGTTGGAGGGATGAATATGGACTTTTCTGCATTTGATACGGCAAAGATGGATGAATACGCTACGAAAGCAAAAGAAAAGTGGCAACACACCAATGCCTATCAGGAATATACGCAAAAAAACAAGGGGCGCTCTAAGGATGCAGAAGAAGCGCTTGCAAGAGGACTGATGCTGATCTTCTCTGATTTTGGCAAATGCAAGGATGGCGATCCTGCATTGCCGGAAGCGCAAGCCTTGGTGAAGCGCTTACAGGCATATATCTCAGAGAATTACTATCAATGCACCCCTGAAATACTGCAAACTCTTGGTGCAATGTATGGAGCTGGAGGTGAATTTACCGAGAATATTGATAAAGCAGGTGGGGAAGGAACTGCAAAATTTGTCGAGCGTGCAATCTCTATCTACTGCAAATAAACAAGACAAACCTTATAGGCACTCGCTGACTTCAGCGGGTGCCTACTCGCTTTATGAAAGGAAACGCAATGAAAAAGAAAATCTGTGCAATTCTTATTGCGGTGCTTGTAGCCGTCCTCGGCGCAAGCACCTATTTTATTATCGAGCACTACAAGGAAGCAAATAAGCAAGCTGAGCTTTATGATGATCTGGCTGACCTTGTGGAAGCTGCGGTGCAGACGGATAGTGCAACGGAACCGACGGAGCAGATTCCATACTCCGAGGAAAAGATGCTTCTGCCGGAGCTTGCCGGGCTTTATCAGCAGAACGGTGATTTGGTGGGCTGGATCAGCATTGCAGATACCAACATCAACTACCCCGTGATGCAGTCGGTGAATGAGCCGAACTTCTACCTGAAGCACGGCTTTGATAAGGAATACTCCGACTATGGCTGTCCCTATGTGCAGGAGGATTGCGATGTGCAGAAGCCGTCCGACAATCTTGTGATTTACGGACACCATATGTCCAACGGCTCAATGTTTGCCCACCTCGAAAAGTATAAGGATGAGGGCTTTTGGAGCGAGCATCGGGCGATTACCTTCAACACACTGACGGATAAGCAGGAGTATGAGATCGTTGCCGTATTCCGCACGGTGGTCTACACCGACAGTCCCGAAGCATTCAAGTTTTATCGCTTTATAGACGCAGAGAGCGCCAATGCGTTTGACGACTTTATTGCCAAGAGCAAGGAGCTGTCTTTCTATGATACCGGCGTGACCGCCGAATACGGCGATAAGCTCATTACGCTGTCTACCTGTGAGTACAGCCGCAACAACAGCCGTCTTGTGGTCGTGGCGAAGCGCATAACGGAGGACGGTGGTGCGGATGCTGCCAAGACTCACGCCGAAGCAACGGCAGAGGGCGAACGCCCTAATTAAGCGCCTTTGTGCCAATTATGACAACGGCAACTGCCTTGCGCTGGATGACGGAGAACCCTGCGCCTGTGTGCAGAGCATCTCATACTCACTTCTCTGCAAGTATTTCCGCAAAGCTGTTTTGCCGGCAGAGCCTTTGCTGGAAGCGGATATTCTTGGCACACGCTTTGAAAAGTGCGTGTCCTGCGGTGCGCCGATCATCAAGAAGGGCAACCGAAAGAAATATTGCGAGAAGTGCGCTCAAAGAGCTTACAAAGCTCAGCAGGCAGAGTACGCAAGAAGAAAACGGGCAGAGTCGAAAAATAGGCGCTGAAAAAGCCAGCAATATCAAGACTTTTCAGCTCCCGCACTTTGAGGGGTAAGGTGTTTATACCTTTACCCCTCGTTTTTAATTTAGGGGCGTTTGGGTACGCCCCGGAAAGGAGGGTTCAATGGCTGATATTAAAACGAGAGATGTCGTGAAAGGCACAATCAAGAAGATCGACAAAGCGGCAATCGCCGCAGACCGTATGCGCTCCGCCTATGTGCAGACAAAGGAAAAGGCAGAACACACAACGCACCCGGATGAGCATAATGCCGAGGAGTACGCCTCCGACCGAGTGGAAGGCGGCGTTGACCGTATCACGCACGAAGCGGCGCACCAATTTGATAAGCAGGGACGCAAGGGGCTGGAAGAAACGAAACGGAATGTGTCCAAAGCAAAGGACGGTATACAGAAGTTTCGTGAAAAGCGAGCGGCTGAGTCGATGAAAAGGCAGACTGTCCGCACCTCTGGGAATAAGACCATCAAGGCGGTCGAGCAAACGGAAAAGACGATCAAACAGTCTGCCAGGTCTGCCGGTAAGAAAACCATCAAGACTGCCGGGAAAGGTGCAGCCAAAGCCGCACAGAGGTCGGTCAAGACCACGAAAACGGCAATCAAGACCACACAGCAAGCGGCAAAGGCGGCACAGAAAACCGCACAGGCTACGGTGAAAGCATCGCAAAAAGCCGCACAAGCAGCCAAAGCCACAGCCAAGGCAACAGTTGCCGGTGTAAAAGCTGCCGTAAAAGCAACGATTGCCGCAGTCAAAGCGATCATAGCGGCGACAAAAGCACTGGTCGCCGCTATCGCCGCAGGCGGCTGGGTTGCCGTTGCGGTCATTGTCGTAATTTGCCTGATTGCTCTGATCTGCGGCTCGGTTTTCGGGATATTCTTTTCCGGCGAGGATTCCGGAACGGGAATGTCGATGCAGACTGCCGTGCAGGAAATCAACGCTGATTACGATGCCA